>ERZ869909.998-NODE-998-length-25749-cov-4.133414_pt1 | contig 25749 bp, 17 predicted proteins | sample MGYA00520892_ERZ869909 | MGnify/ENA primary metagenome ERZ869909 (study PRJEB32215, sample SAMEA104723947) | bioreactor metagenome | biome: bioreactor; feature: anaerobic bioreactor; material: water | place: China | collected 2015-03-12 ... | reverse complement strand
CGGCAGCTGACCGAGGGACAACGATACCAGATTTCGTTGCTTCTCTCAGAGAAATTTTCACTCAGAAAGATTGCAGAGAAATTAGACGTTTCACCATCAACCGTAAGCCGAGAGCTTCGGAGAAACTCAGTTACATCGGGTTGCTATGAGCCCTGTTATGCTCACAAAGAAGCGAGCCAGAGACGTTCAGGTAGCTACAAACGAGGTCTCTGCAAAAGTACAGTAGCCGCTGTTGAATTGCTTCTCGGATGGGACTGGAGCCCAGAGCAAATCTCGGCTGTGTGTAAGCGTATAGGGCGACCTGTGAGCCATGAATGGATATACAGTTACATCATTCGAGACTTTCAACGTGGTGGTCAGCTGCACGAACACTTAAGACATAGATTAAAGCGCTACAGAAAACGAACACATAAGCAGCGTGGCCGCATTGTAGACAGGCGGTCTATTCACGACAGACCAACCGTCGTTGAAACGCTGGAGCGTTATGGCGACTGGGAAATCGACACCGTCATTGGGAAAAGGGGTACCGGCGCCATCGTAACAGCCCTAGAGCGTAAAAGCCGTTTCTATGTTACGCGTAAAGTGTTCAGTAAAAATGCGACCGAAGTCGCTGATGCGTTGATTGAAATGTTGAGACCTTTTCAATCACTTGTGCACACAATTACGGCTGATAATGGTTTAGAATTCGCCGAGCATAAGCGTGTTGCAGCCGCATTAGACGCGGATGTTTACTTCGCAGACCCGTACGCTTCTTATCAGCGTGGCGCGAATGAAAATGCCAACGGCTTATTGCGCCAATATGTTCCAAAAGGAACAAACTTATGGAGCTTAACCAATGAGTTGCTGAGTAAATTCCAGCAGCGAATTAATCTAAGACCTCGCAAGGTCTTAGGGTTTAAACAACCCGATGTGATTTTTAAAGAGCAATTGCAGTACGCGCAGAGCGAGTGTTGCAGTTATTAGTTGAATCTAGGAAATATCTATGCAATTGTCAAAACAGTTCAAAGTGCCGCAGGAACTGGCTCAAAGGTATTGTGGATTGTTTTAATCATTCTTTTGCCGGTTATTGGTTTCATACTGTGGTTCTTACTTGGGCCAAAAGGTTGACTTTTCTTTCATTGAAAAACATGAAGTAAAAACATCAATTAAAAAGCCGCTTCAATGAATGAAGCGGCTTTTTTGCGTTCTATTTAATCAAACGTTGGGCTTAATCACCCAAAGACAATAGTGTGGCGTTACCACCAACAGCAGTGATGTTGTCACTAAAGGTCTTCTCGGTCATGAAAGCATAGAGGTAGTGTGGGCCACCCGCTTTCGGGCCAGTCCCCGACAAGCCACGACCACCAAATGGTTGCACACCAACAACAGCACCAACTTGGTTCCGGTTAATATACACGTTACCGACTTGAATGCGTTTTGCTACATCGTAGGCAAACGTTTCGTTACGGCTATGAATACCAAACGTTAATCCGAAACCAGTATTATTGATGTCATCGATCACTTGGTCGAGATTGTCACGATTGAAACGAATCACGTGTAAAATTGGACCAAAGTTTTCGCGGTGCAATTGATTAATTGACTCGATTTCGATGGCGGTTGGGGTCACAAATGTGCCGCCCCGAGTATATTCTGGCATTGGCGATTCGGCGAGCAATTTACCGACATGTTGAATGTCAATAATGTGCTGTTCGAGGTTTGTTTTCGCAACGCCGTCGATAACCGGACCAACGTCGGTTTTGTGATCAATAGGATCGCCCACTAACAGCTCTTGCATCGCGCCTTTCAGCAAATCGAGCACGCGGTCAGCGACGTCATCTTGAATGTACAAGACACGTAATGCTGAACAGCGCTGTCCGGCACTCTTAAACGCACTGGCAACGATATCCGTAACCGCCTGTTCTGGTAACGCGGTGGAGTCGACTAACATGGCATTCTGGCCGCCGGTTTCCGCGATCAATGGGACTAAAGCGCCAGTCCGAGCTGCGAGCGCGCGGTTTATGGCTTGAGCCGTATTGGTTGACCCTGTGAAGCAAACGCCAGCAATGGCTTCTTGGCTGACTAGATAAGAGCCAACTTCGGCACCTTTGCCAGGTAAGAATTGTAACACGTCACCTGGGATACCCGCTTCGAGAGCGAATTGTACGGCACGGTAAGCAACGAGACCCGTTTGTTCAGCAGGTTTGGCTATGACGCAGTTACCTGTTGCTAAAGCTGCAGTCACTTGCCCTAAGAAAATCGCCAGTGGGAAGTTCCACGGGCTAATACAGATAAATGTTCCGCGACCTTGCACAAACAGTTCATTGCTTTCACCAGTTGGTCCCGGCAGCTTTTCACCAGCACCCATGAGTTTACGTGCTTGAATGGCGTAATAACGACAGAAATCAACAGCTTCACGTACTTCGTCAATACCATCTTGTAAGGTCTTACCCGCTTCAAGGGTACATAAAGCGATCAGCTCGTGGAGGTTTTCTTCGAGCAAGTCAGCAAGCTTCTCAAGAGCTTCTGCGCGTACGTTAACATCAGTGTTCGTCCAGCGCGGATAAGCTGCGTTGGCAATTGCTAAGGCTTCAGCCGCAAGTTCAGCGTCTGCCCAACCGATCGTTCCGATTTGGTGCGTACTTTGTTGTGGCGATGTCACGCCGACACGCTGAATCGTTTCAACGAGTTTACCGTTGACGATAGGACCGCCTTGCCACTGATTGTTTTGGAAGCTGCGGACTTTGGCAAAAAATTCTGCGCCCTGCGACTCGATATTCATGTTTAACCCCAAAGAATTCTTACGTTGACCGAAAATTTCATTCGGCAAAGGAATTTTGTCATTCGCTAAACTCGGCTTTTTGCGCAAGTTTAGAAGCGGATACTCGACTAAGTTTTCGATTGGTACTGAAGGGTCCAATAGTTTGTGGACAAACGAACTATTTGCACCGTTTTCAAGTAAGCGACGAACAAGGTATGGCAGTAGCTCTTTGTGGGCACCAACGGGTGCGTAAATGCGAACTGTTTTACCTGGGTTTTTCGCTAAAAACTCGTCGTAAAGGTCTTTACCCATGCCGTGCAGGCGCTGGAATTCATAACGGCGATCAGCAGCAAGGTGTTGAATGCTGACAATCGTTTGCGCGTTGTGAGTGGCAAACTGCGGATAGATATTGCCGTTGGTATCCGCGCTCAGCAAATACCGAGCACAAGCCATGTAGGACACGTCCGTACTCGCTTTGCGAGTAAAGACAGGGTATCCAGGCAATCCCATTTGCTGACAATGTTTAATTTCGGTATCCCAATACGCACCTTTAACCAGACGCACAGGGATTTCATCACCACCATCTTTCGCCAATGCGTTAATCCAGCACAAGACGGGTAGTGCACGCTTGGAGTAGGCTTGCACGACTAAACCGAAATACGGCCAGTCTTTACAGACGCCACTGCGATAAACTTTCTCGAACAGTTCGAGTGATAGCTCAAGGCGATCCATCTCTTCAGCGTCAATGCTGACGCCTACATTCGCTTGCTTCGCAAGGGTAATGAGGTCGGTCAGTGTTGCGGCTAATTCGCTCAGTACACGTTCACGATTGGCGACTTCGTAACGTGGGTGGAGCGCCGATAATTTAATAGAAATAGTCGGCCGCGGAACATTCGGGTTATTAAAGGATTCCCGGCCCACGCGCTGAATTGAATTCACGTACGCTTGTTTGTAGCGCTCAGCGTCTTTACTCGTTAGTGCCGCTTCACCCAGCATGTCGTAGGAGTGGGTGTAACCGTCATCACGATTTTTACGACTGTTCTTTAATGCTTCATCGATGGTACGACCGAGTACAAACTGCTTACCCATTAGCTTCATTGCTTGATAGGTTGCTTTGCGAACCATCGGCTCACCGAGTCGTTTAACTAAACGGCGGAAGCGTGAAACGGCGGTGTCGCGTTGGCGGCCATGAGGGTTGATCACCTTATTCGCAAGGTTCAGACCCCAAGTACCAGTATTAACGAGGATTGACTCGCTCTTCTTTTGATAGTCAGCCCAAGCACCTTTACCAAGTTTGTCTTGAATGAGTGCATCGGCAGTAAAACTGTCAGGAATCCGCAATAGCGCTTCAGCAAGGCACATTAAAATAATGCCTTCTTCAGTGTCTAAACTGTACTGCTGTAAAAATGCATCGACGCCGTCACCGCCCTGGGTCTTTTCGCGCACGCGATGAACCAAGTCGTGGGCCGAACCGGTTAAAGCTTCAATCGTTTCCTGATCTTCAGGAACCAGCTTAATCAATTCTTCCAAATAGGCATTTTCGTCAACTGAATAATTCTCAGTGATCGCTTCGCGCAGCTCAGCTAACTGGCTCGCCTGATAGTGTGTTGACAACACTTGACTGGCTTTAAACATTGCCTCTCCTGTAACCATAAACCCGGCCGAAACCGGTACAGCGAATCCCAACGGGACATGGCCGCCATTGTATGATTATTTTGCGCTGCGTAAACCCTTAGTCGAACGATTTTTCGACTTTCTGTATAGACTATGCTGTGAATGGTTGATTCAATGGCATAATCTTAGCCATTACTGTTTTCTTAGAAGTCGATTGGCCGGTATATTATTGCGCCATGACAGGAGTGTTTTGTATGACGGGTTCCAGTTTGGAAGTAGAGCTTAAGTTTTTGATTAATAAAGACTATATTGCAGCCTTCCAAGGCTACTTAAGTACTATTTGTGAACCGAGTGAAACACTCCAGCTGGCCAATATTTACTTCGATACACCAGAAGGAGTATGCCATAAGAATCGGATGGGTTTGCGGATTCGGCGCTGGAATGACCAGTGTGAACAAACTATTAAAATGTCAGGAAAAGTATCCGGTGAAGTGAGTGAACGTCCCGAATATACAACACCGTGCAAGCAAGAATTACCTGATTTAACGCTATTCCCTGCTGATATTTGGCCAACCGACTTTGTTGTTAACTCTATCAACGCAAATCTGCAGGAGCAATTTCGCACCGACTTTGAAAGACAACGTTGGATTTTCCAAGCTGATGATTTGCGTGTGGAGGTGGCCCTCGATCAAGGTAAGGTAAAGGCCGGTGGCTTGGTTGAACCGATTTGCGAAGTCGAATTTGAATTACTCGCGGGCGACCTCCAAGCCCTAGCTAGCTTTGTCGCTGATGTTCGTCAGCATGTTCCGCTCGCACCAGGAACCCTGAGCAAAGCCCAGCGTGGTTATTTGCTGTTAGAGAAAGCCTTGCAGCGGACTGAGCCGTTAGGCTCTGGCATTAAGTCGCTAGGCTCTGGCACGAAGTCGCTAGACGCTGGCAATAGCTCGCTAGGCTCTGGCATGCTGCATAACCAACAATCGAGCTAATTCTTATGCTATTGATTCCTTCAGTGGCGCTCAAGCCTGCCGAAAAATTGACTTTACACGCTGATATACAAGCGGATAGCGCTCGTGATTGTGAGCGCTTACAGGACTTGCTTGCACAATCAGAGGCGCCAGAAGCGGTAACTTGGTTAGTTCAAGTGAGCCCCTTTATCGCTCGTGTATTACAACGCTATGGTGAAGCAGCAAATGCTCGGCTACTCGCCCCCGCTGCAGCGGAGCGGGAGGTATTGCGCCCAGGAATTACAGAGCAGGGCAATAATGAAGGCAGCCTGATGCGCTTTCTGCGTTGCTTTCGCCATATCGAGATGGCGCGTATTGCGGCGCTTGATTTGCTTGGCCGGATGCCGCTCGGACGGATGTTAGCGGAGACATCCGCTTTAGCCGATATGTTAATTGAGGAAACGCTTGCAGCGATTACCGAGTCACTGGCAGCTCGCTATGGTCGAGCACTCAATGAGAGCGACGAGGAATTGCCATTAATCGTATTAGCCATGGGCAAACTTGGTGGTGAAGAGTTGAACTTCTCTTCGGATATCGACTTGATTTTTACCTTTCCTCACGCCGGAGAAACTCGCGGTGGGCGTCAAACGGTTGCATTCGACGTCTATTACCAGAAGGTGGCTCAGCAACTGCTAAAGCTTCTAGGTCAACCCACTGCCGATGGTCAACCGTTCCGTATTGATATGCGCCTGCGTCCGTTTGGACAATCGGGGCCGTTAGTCGCAAGTTTGAGTGCGCTTGAAGATTATTACCATGAACAAGGCCGAATGTGGGAACGCTATGCAATGATCAAAGCGCGGGTTCTGAATACTTCGGCTGATTTAGCTGAGCAAGTTCGCGTTATGTTGCGGCCGTTTATCTATCGGCGTTACCTCGACTATAGCGCCATTGATGCGCTGCGCAAGATGAAGCTATTAATTAATCAAGAAGCACGCCGCAAAGGGGTGGCCGATAATATCAAGCTTGGGCCTGGCGGTATTCGCGAAGTCGAGTTTGTGACCCAAGTGTTTCAGCTCATTCGTGGTGGACGCGAGAATCAGCTGCAAACGCGCTCATTATTGGCAGCGCTATCCGCCTGTGAGGATTTACAGCACCTCGAAGCTGGCGCAATTGCTGACTTACTACAAGGCTACTCGTGGTTGCGGAAACTCGAACACGTCCTGCAGCAAATTAATGACGAACAAACCCAAACTCTGCCAAAGGATTGGCTGACGCGCTGGCGCGTTTTAGCTGCTTGTGGATATGCTCAAAGCGAAGAGGGCTGGCAAGCTTTATTAACCGATGCGCAGGAGTGCATGGCGGCAATTCATCGTCATTTTATTGACGCTATCGGCGGCGAAGAAGACCTGCAAGCGATGGACGAAAGCGAATTTGCGATTCTGTGGCAAGACTTGCTCGCGGATGAAACTGCGATTGAGGTGCTGACTGAGGCAGGAGCCCGCGATCCCCATGCTTGTTGGCAGGCGATTAGTGAATTTCGAACCTTGCTGCGGAAACGACCTTCGGGACCGCGCGGTCGTGAACTCCAAGCCAATTTAGTGCCCGCTTTAATTGAAGGTGCATTGAAGTACCCACACGCAGAGCAAGTTTTGCCGCGGGTATTTGAAGTGATCGCGCAGATTGTCTCGCGGACAACCTATTTGGAGCTTCTTGCAGAAAACCGAGATGCCCGTCGACAATTGACATTTCTCTGCCAAGCTAGTCCTTGGATTGCGCATTTGCTGGCGAAGTTTCCCTTACTGCTCGACGAATTAATTGATCCTGTCCAGCTTTATCAACTGCCTGCCGTCGAGTCGTATCGGCACCGTGTAAGTGAGTACTTATTAAGATTGCCAGTCGATGATGCTGAAGCGCAAATGGATGCGTTGCGACAGGTAAAACAAATTTTTCAATTAAAAGTTGCCGCAGCGGATCTGAATGAAGGCGTGCATTTAATGCGCGTTAGTGATCATTTAACTTTTCTTGCCGAAGCGATTATTGAACAAGTGGTATTACTCGCGTGGCGTCAACTGACAGCGACACATGGTTGTCCACCGGGGCGCGATGAGAGTGACACCGGCTTTGCGGTCATTGCTTATGGCAAGCTTGGTGGTTACGAACTGGGGTATGGTTCTGACCTCGACTTAGTGTTTATTAGTGCCGACGACAATCAAGGCGAAACCGATGGGGCTAAGCCGCTTGACGTGCAGCAGTTTTATTTGCGCTTGGCACAGCGTGTTCTGCATTTGTTTACCACCCGGACCATGACCGGTGTGTTGTATGACGTCGATATGCGATTGCGGCCTTCCGGTCAGGCTGGTTTGTTAGTCGTGCGGGCGAGTACGTTGCGCGAGTATCTGGTTAACGATGCTTGGACTTGGGAGCTGCAAGCTCTGGTTCGCGCACGAATGGTTTATGGTCATGCTTCTTTGTATGAACAGTTCTCGGCAATTCGCAAGAATACCCTCTGCCGTGCACGCGACCTTGATAGTTTACGTAGTGACGTCCTCGCTATGCGCGACAAAATGCGTAATCATCTTTGGCAGCAGCGTGAACGACAGGTCGATGTGAAACAAATGCCAGGCGGTGTCGCCGATATTGAATTTATTACGCAGTATTTAGTGTTGGCGAATAGCCAGCAGGTTCCAGACTTAGCTATTTGGACTGACAATATTCGCATTCTCGAAATTGCAGCGGCAGCGAAGCTATTGAGTGAGGGCGAGGCCATTCAATTAATTGAAGCGTACCAAGTCTACCGGATTGAACTTCACCGGCTCGCATTAGCGGAACAAGGGCGCTTAAGTGAACGTGACTTTTCTGAGCAAGCAAACACGGTGCGAGGTATTTGGCAGCGCGTGTTTGCTTTGTCTACAGACTCTTAATCACCATTGGCGGTGGTATTTGCTTGGGTGCTAGTTGCATGAGCGTAGTAACTTGGTAAGTCGTCATGCGGACGTGTTTTGAATCGTCGATGCATCCACATATACATATCAGGCATGCTCTTGACGGCTCGTTCAACTTCACGATTGACACGTCGTGCGTCTTCTTCATCGCTACCACTCGGGATAGCTTCAAGCGCAGGTAAAACGCGCAACAAATAGCCTTCGGCGTGTGGCAAACGCTCACAAGTGGAAATCAGGGTGACACAGTCAGCGCTATTGGCAAAAAGGCTTGTACCTGTCGTAGTTGCGGCGTCAGGGACAGCAAACAAGGGAACATAAACAGCACGGTTGCGACCATAATCTTGATCCGGCAGGTAACCACAGACTTCACCGTTGTCGAGTGCCGCAATCATGCCACGCACATCTTTTTTGCGAATCATGTACTTGTTACTGCGGCTACGACCTCTCGTTTGGAGATACTCCATCACAGGATTATTGTGCGGGCGGTATAAACCAACAGACGGCTTCTTTAAGCCAAAAACACGTGCATGAACTTCCAAACAGAGAAAGTGAAACAGTAAGAGAAATACACCTTTACCGTCACGCTCAGCTTGTTCGACGTGCTCCCAACCTTCAACTTTCAGGATTCGACGCATACGCCAGTCAGGCCACCACCATGCCATGCCAGTTTCTAAGAGAGCAATGCCGGTATTTTGAAAATTGCGTTTAATTAACGCTTCGCGCTCTGCATGTGCCATGGCAGGAAAACACAACTCAAGATTACGCCGAGCAACTTTCACCCGTTTCGGGAATGCGCGATAGAATGCGCGGCCAATGAGTCGACCAAGCGCTAACTGAACGCGAAAGGGCAGCCACGAAAGTAAATACATAAAACCGATGCCAAGCCAAGTTGGCCAGAACTTAGGATGCAAAAAGTAGGCGCGAAAGCGCGGAAGTTCTACGGAATGTTGATTATTTTGCTCAGCCACGCATGATCCTTGATGTTTTTCTTGATTCTAACGGACAGACGAGAGAAAAAGCAAAGCCGACCAGAGGCCGGCTTTTTTCTGTTCGTGACTATTCATTGGCTAGTCACGCCAAACGAGTTTATTGCGATTGTGGTGCAACTAAGCCGTCGTTAATCGTCAACAAATCGCTTTCCGAGATAATGCCAGCGGCTTGGTACAAGGCCAAAATACGATTGACGTAAGTGTAGCGCGCTTCTGACAAATTGCGGCGGGCGTTAAACAGGTTACGCGTGCTTTGTAACACGTCAACAATGGTACGAGTACCAACTTCGAGGCCGACTTGTGTGGCGTTAAGAGCACTCTCTGCTGAAATCACTGCTTGTTCAAATGCACGAATACTGGAAATGCTCGCAACAACATCAAAGTAGGCACTACGCACTTCGCGCTCAACTAAACGGCGATTTTCTTCTAAAGTTTGGCTAACCGATACATAATCCGCACGCGCTTGCTCAGTGCTAGCAACTGTACGGCCACCAGAATACAGTGGCAAAGTCAGCTGTAAACCGATATTGCGCGAGTTTAAGCCACTGACATTGCGGCTGCCGGCAGCGCTACTAGTGTCTTGGTCGCGATTTGAGTAGCTCGCATTTAAGCTCACTCGCGGGTAATGGCCTGCGCGCGCTAGCTCGATCCGTTGCTCGGCAATTTCTAATCCGCTGCGGCTAATCAATAATTGCAGGTTACGGTCGTGGGCAAGTTGAATCCAGCGCTCAACACCTTGTGGGTCAGGACGAACTGGCTCAAACCGTTCAGTATTTAAACGGAAAATATCAGCGTGCTGACGACCAGTGATTTCACGCAGACCTTCGAGTGCAATCTCTACTCGGTTCTGCGCTTGAATTTCCTGCGCCACGGCGTTGTCGAACTGTGCCTGCGCTTCGTGCACATCGGTAATTGCCGTCAGGCCCACCGAGAAGCGGTGCTTCGTCTGCTCAAGTTGACGCTCGATTGCACGCTTTTCTGCTTGCACAAACTCAAGGTTATCTTGGGCTTGCAGCACGGTGAAGTAAGCATTGGTTACGCGCAACATGAGCTGTTGACGAGCGAGTAAGTAATTCACTTCTGCTTGGTAAGCTTGTTTCTCAGTGATTCCCGTAGCGCGCCAGGTGCCAAGGTTGAATACGGTTTGCGACAATGACACTTCTTGACTAAACGAGGTGGTATTGGTGGTGCGGACTACAAAACCATCGTCAGTCGTATTGACGCCGTCAGATTTGCTATCTGAGTAATTTACGCCGAGATTAATTTGTGGCCACCAGTCGGCACGCGAGACATCGACACCAGCTTTCGCTGAGTCGCGGTCTGCTGCTGCACGAAGAAGTCGTGGATCATTCTCTAGGGCTAAACGATAAATATCGGTTAGGTCGGTTGCTTGAGCCGGAATAACAGAAAGCCCAAGGCTCATGGTGAGTGCAACAGCTAAACATTTCATCTTCATTGTTCGTGGATTCCTTTATCAAAAAAGGTACAGCGCATCAGTGCCGTTCATCAATTGCTGTTAGTGTAGCCTGATATCACCACAAAGGTCATCCATTGTGACAAACTTTGCAGCTCGAATTCGAAATTTTGCCTAGTGTACCAGATTATTTAAGTATGTATATTAGGCATAGCTAATATTGGTCATTCCTGCGACATATCGCTACCACGCTGAGATAACTTGCAGCTCGAGCCAGCTAACGGTAGGCTTGCGCTTGCGCAAACGAATGACGTTGACCATCTCAAGAGGAGTATCGCATGAGTCAATTTAGTCGCGATGACGTGGAAATTATTGAAACAAAAGAAGTATATCGTGGCTTCTTTCGAGTGCAAGTAACAACCTTGAGACATCGACTTTTCAATGGCGCTTGGAGTGAATACATGCGTCGCGAGATTATGGATCGCGGTCATGCGGTGGTTGTGATCCCCTATGACCCGGTGCATGACCAGATTGTCATGCTTGAGCAGTTCCGAGTTGGGGCAATTGCGAGCAGCCCAACGCCTTGGTTACGCGAACTTGTTGCTGGTATGGTTGATCCCGGTGAAACCAAAGAAGAGGTTGCTCATCGCGAATTACAGGAAGAGGCAGGTTTGACCGCGCAGTCACTGCACTATGCTTTAAGTTACCTGTCGAGCCCTGGTGGCATGACCGAACGTATTTATATTTATTTAGCTCAAGTTGATGCGACAAGTGCAGCTGAGTTCGGCGGGCTGGCCAGTGAACATGAAGATATTAAAGTGACACCACTCGCGCGTACTGATGTCATGGCAATGCTCGAGAATGGTGAAGTCGATAACGCTGCCACAGTCATTGGGTTACAATGGTTAGCCATACACTTGAACCGTTTTCGCCAAGCATGGGGATATTCCACCATTGAATAAAAAGCGCTATATACCAGACTTACAGGCGTTACATAGTTTAGCGGAGCGCAACTACGCCGCGCTGCAACGCTTGCTTGGGCGCGAGCCAGAAAAGCTCGAGCGCGAATTACTCGTCGGCGAACAACTAAAGTTTCGAATTTCCGAAAAATCTTCGGCGCGTTACACCACGGATATTGCAATTGAGCAACTTGAGCCACATGGTCATGCTTTTGTTCGCGCTGCATTTATTGTGCGCCTCTATCATGACGCTCGCATGGCGGAAATTGTTGACTGCCAAGGGGTTGAAGGTCTCACTGCCATACAAACAGTGAATGAACGGCCGGGACAAGGGCGCGATGAAAAGTTACAGTTAAATTTGCATTTGGCTGACTGGCTGAAGCTATGCTTTCAGGTTGGACGAACTTCGACGCATTTTAAATTTGCAGGTTAGTGACATCCACACCTAGTATCTGTATTAATAATGCTGATAGAGTTGCAATTAGCTAGCGTCAATACAACGACAAAAACGCCACTACAAAAATATAATTACAAAAACATCATTACATAGTCGAGCAATACACACCTATGACAACAGATTACAAAGCGGATTCGATAGAAGTCCTCAATGGCCTCGAGCCGGTTAAGCGCCGCCCAGGCATGTACACCGACACAACTCGGCCTAATCACCTTGGTCAAGAAGTGATTGATAACTCGGTGGACGAGGCGTTGGCTGGTCATGCGCGGAGTATCTCCGTTATTTTGCATGCGGACCATTCGCTCGAGGTCGTTGATGATGGGCGCGGTATGCCGGTCGATATTCATCCCGAAGAGGGGATGCCTGGCGTCGAGTTGATCATGACGAAACTCCATGCCGGTGGTAAGTTCTCGAATAAGAACTATCAGTTTTCGGGGGGATTACACGGCGTCGGTATTAGTGTCGTGAATGCGCTCTCGACTCGCGTCGAGGTGACGGTACGCCGCGATGGCCAGGTTTACGAAATGGCCTTCGAAAATGGCGACAAAGTTTCTGATTTAACTGTGACTGGCACAGTCGGCAAACGCAACACGGGTACTCGAGTCCGTTTTTGGCCAGACCCTAAATATTTTGATTCAGCGAAGTTTTCGGTGAGTCGTCTGCGTTATCAGTTGCGCGCTAAAGCAGTGCTTTGCCCAGGTTTAACGATTACCTTTAAAGATCACGTCAATAGCGAAGAAACCACCTGGTTTTATGAAGATGGTTTACGTGATTATCTCACCGAAGCGTTACAAGACTTACCGCGCTTGCCAGAAGAACCGTTTATTGGACAGTTTCATGCCGCCGAAGAAGGCGCTGAGTGGGCGGTTACTTGGTTACCAGAGGGTGGCGATGGATTGGGTGAGAGCTATGTGAACTTAATTCCCACTGCTCAAGGTGGCACACACGTCAACGGCCTGCGCCAAGGCATGCTCGAAGCGCTGCGAGATTTTTGTGAGTTTCGTAATTTATTGCCGCGCGGTGTACGTTTAACGCCAGAAGATATCTGGGACCGTTGTAGTTATATCTTGTCCGTTAAAATGTCTGACCCGCAGTTCTCTGGGCAAACGAAAGAACGCCTAAGTTCACGACAAATGGCCGCATTTGTCAGTGGCGTGGTGAAGGATGCGTTTAGTCTGTGGCTTAATGAACACACCGATTTAGCAGAACAAATCGCCGAGCTCTGTATTTCCAGTGCCCAACGGCGTATGCGCGCGGCAAAGAAAGTTGTCCGTAAACGCGTCACGCAAGGTCCGGCACTGCCGGGTAAATTGGCAGACTGCGCAAGCCAAGATCCAGATCGTAGTGAACTGTTTTTAGTTGAGGGTGACTCGGCCGGTGGCTCTGCGAAGCAAGCCCGTGACCGTCAATTTCAAGCGGTGATGCCACTACGCGGAAAAATTCTTAATACTTGGGAAGTGGATCCTGATCAGATTCTAGCGTCTCAGGAAATTCATGATATATCCGTCGCGCTTGGCGTTGACCCCGGGGCTCTTGATTTAAGTAACCTGCGTTACGGCAAGATTTGTATTCTTGCCGATGCCGACTCCGACGGACTCCACATTGCCACCTTGCTGTGTGCCTTGTTTGTGAAGCATTTCCAGTCACTCGTTGCTGCCGGTCATGTCTATGTCGCGATGCCACCCTTGTATCGGATCGACGTTGGCAAAGAGGTTTATTATGCTCTTGACGATAGTGAAAAGCAGGGGATTTTGGACCGCATTGAAGCTGAGAGAAAGCGCGGTAAAATCAATGTTCAACGCTTTAAAGGTCTTGGTGAAATGAACCCACTGCAGTTGCGCGAAACGACTATGGACCCGAATACGCGCCGGTTGGTGCAATTGACGGTCGATGATCCGCAGCAAACCGAAATACTGATGGACATGTTGCTCGCGAAGAAACGTTCGAGTGACCGCCGTGATTGGCTTGAAAGCAAAGGCAACCTAGTCGAACTCGCTTAAGACAAGCAGGCGAGTGACAGGAACAGCAAGCAGAGCAAGCTGGGTAGCAAAACTAAAATAAGTAAAACAGGACTGGCTATGAGTACGGCACTGGAAAATATTGAACAACAGCCACTACATGCATTTACCGAACAGGCATATTTGAATTATTCCATGTATGTCATTATGGATCGGGCATTGCCACACATTGGCGATGGTTTAAAGCCGGTTCAGAGGCGAATTATTTATGCGATGTCCGAGCTCGGATTATCGGCAGTCGCGAAATATAAAAAGTCTGCGCGTACCGTCGGTGACGTGTTGGGTAAGTTCCATCCTCATGGCGACTCAGCCTGTTATGAAGCAATGGTGCTCATGGCACAGCCGTTTTCCTATCGTTATCCATTGGTTGACGGTCAGGGCAACTGGGGTTCCGCCGACGACCCGAAATCGTTTGCGGCCATGCGTTATACCGAAGCGCGCCTCTCGCGCTTTAGTGAAGTGCTGCTATCTGAACTGGGACAGGGTACCTCGGATTGGGTGCCGAACTTCGATGGCACCATGGACGAACCAAAAATCTTACCAGCGCGTTTACCCCATATTTTATTGAACGGTGTAACTGGTATCGCGGTTGGTATGGCGACCGATATTCCACCGCATAATGCGCGCGAAGTTGCCAACGCTTGCGCCTTGTTGTTAGAGCAACCGAAGGCGACGTTGGCTGACATCATGGAGCATGTGCGGGGCCCAGATTATCCTACCGATGCTGAAGTTATCACTCCTGCCGAAGATATCGAGAAGATTTATGAAACCGGCCGCGGCAGCATTAAGATGCGCGCCCGTTATGTGATGGAAGATGGCGAAGTCGTGATTGATGCGTTGCCACACCAAGCTTCAGGCGCTCGCATTTTAGAGCAGATCGCTGCACAAATGCAGGCGAAGAAATTACCCATGGTTTCTGACTTGCGAGACGAATCAGACCATGAGAATCCAACTCGCTTGGTGATTGTTCCGCGTTCGAATCGAGTCGATGTTGAGCAGCTGATGGCGCACCTTTTCGCCACAACAGATCTCGAGAAAAACTACCGCGTTAACTTGAATATGCTCGGACTTGACGGTCGACCGCAGGTTAAACCATTACTGAGCATCCTGAACGAATGGTTACAATATCGCTTTAATACGGTGACCCGGCGCTTACAGTTCCGTCTCGACAAAGTTGAACGCCGTTTACATATCCTGGATGGCTTATTAATCGCTTTCTTGAACATTGATGAAGTGATTGAAATTATCCGTCACGAAGACGAACCCAAAGCAGAGCTTACGCGCCGCTTCGGTTTGTCGGACACGCAAGCAGAAGCAATTCTTGAATTAAAATTACGTCACTTAGCGAAATTGGAAGAAATGAAGCTACGTGCGGAGCAAGATGAGCTCGCGAAAGAGCGTGATGCACTGCAAACGTTGTTAGGTTCTGAACGCCGCTTGAAAACGCTGATCAAGAAAGAGCTATTGGCCGATGCTGAGAAATATGGCGACGATCGTCGTTCGCCATTGGTTGAGCGCAAAGAAGCCCGAGCCTTGTCGGAACGCGAATTAACGCCGTCAGAGCCGGTGACTGTAGTGCTCTCACAAAAAGGCTGGGTGCGAGCCGCGAAAGGTCACGATGTTGATGGCTCCGGACTAGGCTATAAAGCAGGTGATAGTTTCTTAGCGCAAGCTTCCGGACGCAGCAACCAACCGGTTGTCTTTATTGATACTTCCGGTCGCAGTTATAGCTGTGAAGCCCATTCATTGCCGTCGGCACGGACACAAGGTGAGCCGCTAACCGGGCGCTTTAGCCTTGTAACGGGCGAGAGTATTTCGCAAGTATTGATGAGTAAGGACGAGCAACTTTGGTTGCTCGCATCCGATGCCGGCTACGGTTTTGTGGCTAAATTTAGCGATATGCAAAGTCGCGTGAAGAATGGTAAAGCACTGCTGTCATTACCAAGCTCTGCTCGCGTTCTGCCGCCGCAGCGGGTCACTAACGTTGAGTCTGACTTGATTGTGACGGTGTCGAATGAAGGGCGTTTACTTGCCTTCCCAGTGGCGGATTTACCCCAGCTTGCGAAAGGTAAGGGCAATAAAATGATTAGTATCCCTTCGAGCCGAGCGAAGTTGCGTGAGGAATATGTGCAAGCAGTCACTGTCATGCCTGCAGACGCGACCTTGGTCGTGCTTGCGGGTAAACGCAAGCTGCAGTTAAAACCATCGGATCTCGAGCATTATCGTGGTGAACGTGGTCGTCGAGGCAATAAACTGCCGCGAGGCCTGCAACGAGTGGATGCGCTCGCATTCGAATCGACCGAAAAATCTCAAGAAATTCAGGAGAATGAGCCTGAGTCTTGATTTACTAAATACATCTGTACGCTTAAAGGGGTTTACTCATAAAGAGTAAATCCCTTAATTTTATTGGTCAAAATAAATTCATTCAGGTTATACTGCGAGCCAAATTTTAGATTGAGAGTACACATGTTAGCTGTAATTCGTTTGCTGATTTTAGGTGTTTTTATTGTTCTAGCAGGAGTTTTCGGCTCGCTGTTTTGCCTGTTGCGGCCATTTCACCGCAATAACACCGCTTTGTTTGCCCATATTTTTGGGCGTATGCACAAACTTCTCGGCATTGAATTAGAGATTCGTGCTCCCGAGTCAGTTAAGAATGGTGGTCCATTTGTTTATATCGCCAACCACCAGAACAGCTATGATATTTTCACTATGAGTCGTAGCTTGTTGCCGGGAACAGTGACGATTGGTAAGAAGAGTCTCAAATGGATCCCGTTCTTTGGCCAGCTCTATTGGTTGGCTGGAAATATCTTGATTGACCGTAAGAATAGTTCTCGAGCGCATGGCACAATTGGAACAGCAGTGGCTGCGATTCAAGACAAGAACCTGTCGATTTGGATGTTTCCTGAAGGTACACGTAGCTATGGCCGGGGTTTACTGCCATTTAAAACTGGCGCATTCCACACAGCGATTCAAGCGAAAGTACCTGTGGTACCTGTGTGTATGTCGACAACCCACGAAAAAGTTAAACTCAATCGTTGGAACAATGGTAAAGTAATTATCGAAATGTTACCGCCGGTCGCAACGGACACCGTTGCGCGTGAAGGCATTCGGGAATTGATAGCGAACTGTTATGAGCAAATGCTCGATAAAATTAATCGCCTTGATCAAGAAATTGAATCTTTAAACGCTCGTAGTCAAGCGAGTGAAGGAGTGCATTCGTCGTGAACGATTTAGAAGCCTTGTTAGCACAAAGCGATGAAACGGTAGACGTCTTAATAGAGGCCGGCTTAGAAGCCGATGAAGAGCTTGAGATTGAGCATCATCTGGTGTCGGCTGACTTTAGCAAGCTGGAAAAAGCAGCAGTCGAGTTAGTGAAACTTGGCTACCACGTTGAAGACGCCGAAGAGTTTGACTTGGATGACGGCCAGCCGGCATATTACTTCGCGGCATTGACCTATTGTGTTGCCGATAAGGCAATTTTAGCTGCGCAGACTCGTGAAATTACCGAAGTAGCGAATGTTTGTAGCGTCGAATACGACGGCTGGGGCACGTTCATTGGTGACGAGGAAGAAGAATAACAAGGCGTAGTTAGTTAGAATACTTCGTGTTTTGATGGCTCGTTAGTCGCGCAAATTAGACATAAAAAACAGCCGCTTGGTATTATCCAGCGGCTGTTTTTATTGCTCGGCTTTCCATCCTCCGAAGAGGATTAGATTGCCGCAATGCGACTGCGTTGAACTTGTAATTGGCGCACAAGCTCTTCCGCCTCTGCTAGTTTCTCACGCTCTTTCGTGATGACGTCGGCAGGTGCTTTGCTGACAAAGTTTTCATTACTAAGCTTGCCAGCAAGACGCTGCTGATCCTTCTCGGCTTTCTCAATTGCTTTATCAAGGCGCGCTAACTCAGCGTCTTTATCAATTAATCCAGCCATTGGTATGTGGATCTCGGTACGACCGACCAGAGCTGTGGCACTTGCTGGCGCTTCTTCGTTGGCTGCTAAGAAAGTGATACTTTCAAGTTTGGCTAACGCACTAAGAAAACTCTCGTTCTCTTTTAAGCGGCGCAGAGCAAGATCATCGGCATTGGCAATCAACACAGGTAGCGACTTGTTAGGTGATAAGTCCATCTCGCCGCGAATGTTACGCACCCCAAGAATCACTTGCTTTAACCATTCCATATCGTCAGAGGCTGCCGCAAAGCGTGTCTCTTGAACCTGCGGATACGCCTGCAGCATGATAGTGTCCGCGTTCACACCTGCTAACGGAGCCACACGTTGCCAGATTTCTTCGGTAATAAATGGCAGTAATGGGTGCAGCAGGCGCAGTAGCTGCTCTAAAACCTGCACGAGCGTATGACGTGTGCCACGCTGTTGCGCTTCGCTACCGTTTTGCAGCACGGGCTTGGTCAGTTCAAGATACCAGTCACAGAACTGATTCCAGGTAAATTCATAGGCAATGGCCGCTGCTTGGTCAAAACGATACTGGTCGAGAGCGCGACGGAAATCTTTAACCGTGCTGTTGAAGCGTTCTAGAATCCACTGGTCGGCCAATGATAACTGCATCTCGCCACCTTGGCGGCCACAGTCTTGTTCTTCCGTGTTCATCAACACGTAACGGCTCGCATTCCACAGCTTATTACAAAAGTTGCGATAGCCCTCTAACCGTTTCATGTCCCAGTTAATATCACGACCAGTTGATGCGAGCGCCGCTAAAGTGAATCGCAGCGCATCGGTACCATGTGCGCTGATTCCTTCAGGGAACTCTTTGCGCGTGCGCTTGGCAATTTGCTCAGCGACCTTCTCTTGCATCAGGTTACTGGTGCGTTTTTCAACCAGTGTTTCCAGTTCAATACCGTCGATCATGTCGAGTGGGTCGATAACATTACCTTTCGACTTCGACATTTTATTGCCTTGTTCGTCTCGAATAAGGCCGGTGACATAGACCGTTTTGAACGGAACCTGTGGTTTGCCGTTCTCGTCTTTCAGGAAGTGCATGGTCATCATGATCATGCGTGCGACCCAGAAGAAAATAATGTCAAAGCCAGTGACCAACACATCTGTCGGGTGGAAAGTTTTCAATGCTTCGGTGTCTTCAGGCCAACCTAAGGTTGAAAACGTCCATAATGCGGATGAGAACCAAGTATCGAGAACATCATTGTCCTGATGGAGTTTAATGTCACCTAGATTATATTTATTGCGAACTTCAGCTTCGCTACGCCCAACATAAACCTGACCAGCGTCGTCGTACCAAGCTGGGATGCGATGCCCCCACCAGAGCTGCCGCGAGATACACCAATCTTGAATGTCTCGCATCCAACTGAAGTACATATTTTCGTACTGTTTTGGTACGAATTGAATCTCACCATCTTCGACGGCTTTGGTTGCAGTTTCTGCTAATGGAGCGACACGCACGTACCATTGGTCCGTAAGGAATGGTTCAATGACGACGCCTGAGCGATCACCGTAAGGTACTTTGTTGGCGTGGTTTTCAATTTTTTCTAATAGCTCAGCTGACTCGAATGCTGCGACAATTGCCTTGCGGGCAGCAAAGCGTTCGAGACCCGCAAATTCGGCAGGCAGATGGGTGTCAATGTCGCTTCGTGGTTGGCCTTTGAGGTCGAACACTTCGGCTTCGGCCAAGATATGAGCGTCATCGGTGAGGATATTGATTAACGGTAAATTGTGACGCTTGCCGAGATCATAGTCGTTAAAGTCATGAGCTGGAGTGATTTTGACACAGCCAGAGCCAAACTCTTGGTCAACGTAATCGTCAACCACGATCGGAATACGACGTCCCGTGAGTGGTAATTCAATAAACTTGCCATGCAATGCAGCGTAACGCTCGTCGTCAGGGTGTACCGCGACGGCAGCATCACCTAACATGGTTTCTGGGCGAGTGGTGGCAACGACAACATAGTTTTTGCCATCAGCTGTGGTTGCGCCGTCGGCTAATGGGTAACGCAGATGCCAAAGACTACCTTGGCTATCTTTATTCTCAACCTCTAAGTCAGAGATTGCTGTTTTTAGCTTTGGATCCCAGTTAACGAGACGTTTGCCACGGTAAATTAAGTTGTCTTCATACAAACGCACGAAGACTTCTTGTACCGCTGCAGAGAGACCGTCGTCCATGGTGAAACGTTCGCGTTCCCAGTCGACCGAATCGCCAAGGCGGCGCATTTGTTGCGTAATGGTGCCGCCGGACTCAGCTTTCCATTCCCACACTTTGTCGATAAAGGTTTCACGACCAAGACTGTGACGGTCGATACCTTGCGCCGATAATTTGCGCTCAACGACCATTTGAGTGGCAATACCGGCGTGGTCGGTACCAACTTGCCAGAGTGTATTGTGGCCATCCATCCGCTTGTAACGAACCAATGTGTCCATCAGCGTATGTTGGAATGCGTGTCCCATGTGCAGGCTGCCGGTGACATTTGGCGGTGGGATCATAATGCAATAAGGGTCGCCTTGACCGGATGGACGGAAGTAACCCGACTGCTCCCAATGCTGGTACAGACGCTGCTCAATATTCTGTGGGGAATAGGTTTTATCCATAGTGTCCTTCAATACTTGCGTAATTTACTAATCTTGCTGGAGCGGCACAGTTTCAATGTTTGCGCCGCTGCGACGATAGTTGCGAAAGCGTTCACGAGCTAATTCTTTGTCTTCGTCTTGCGCCGGAACGAAATCGATAATGTGTTGGGTACCGCGTAGAAATGGTGCGCTGTCATTGGCTAAATTAATAACAACTTGGCGGCCATAACCAAACGCTTCGGCAGGTTGATCCCAGCCAATAACCACAGGAGCGCCACCTGCAGGACCTTCACCCACCAAGTTGTGCGGGATAAAGCGATCGGTCGGCTGTTGCCAGAGTAATTCGTCAATCGACTCAGCTTGTTCTTGCGAACGGGCGCGAATGGCAACTTTCCGTCGCTGCGAAAACTGCGCAGTGACAAGCGCACAAACCTGAGCAAGCCAAGCCTGTTCATTGGCTTGGCTTAACAAATAAAATGTTACCTCAGGCGCTCTTGCCATAGGTTACTCACCTGCGGTTGAACCGGCTTTTGCAAGCAGGTATTGGGTTAACATTGGCACTGGACGACCGGTTGCGCCTTTATCTTTACCGCTCTTCCAAGCAGTACCGGCGATGTCGAGGTGAGCCCAGTGATATTTCTTGGTGAAGCGAGATAAGAAACACGCTGCGGTGATTGTACCGGCTGGTCGGCCACCAAGATTGGTCATGTCGGCAAACGGACTATCGAGCATTTCTTGATAATCGTCCCACAGTGGTAACTGCCAAGCACGGTCGCCACTCTGCTTTGAAACATTCAACAGTTCATGAGCCAGTGGATTATGGTTACTCATTAAGCCAGTTGCATGCGGCCCCAGAGCAATAACGCATGCACCTGTTAACGTGGCGATATCAATAACGGCTTCCGGGTTAAAACGTTCAACGTAGGTGAGGGCATCACATAGGACTAAACGCCCTTCAGCGTCAGTGTTGAGTACTTCAACAGTTTGACCTGACATGGTGGTTAAAATATCACCAGGGCGATAAGCGCGGCCATCTGGCATATTCTCGCAACCCGCGAGCACGCCGATGACGTTGATCGGTAATTGCAGTTCCGCCAACGCTTGCATTGTGCCTAAAACACCCGCAGCACCACCCATGTCGTATTTCATTTCGTCCATGGCTTCGCCCGGCTTGAGTGAGATACCACCTGAGTCAAACGTGAGACCTTTACCGACGAGAACAATCGGCGCACGGTCGTCTTGACTGCCTTTGTAATGCATTAGCGTCATGACGGCTGGGTTTTCTGAACCACGGCTAACAGCCAAGTAAGAGTTCATGCCGAGCTTTGCCATGTCAGCTTCGTTAATCCGTTCCACTGACAAATTGGTATAATTTTCTGCAACCAACTCGGCTTGTTCGGCCAACCATACTGGCGTACAGATATTCGGTGGCATATTCGCTGCGTCACGACACAACTTCACACCCTTAGCTACAGCAAGACCGTGTTGCACAGCTTTTTCACCCACAGGCAACTCGCGGCGTGTTGGTACATTAAAGACCATTTTCCGCAGCGGGCGGCGCGGCTCTTCTTTGTGTGTCTTTAATTGGTCGAAAACATATAAGCTGGCTTGCGCGGCTTCAATGGCATGACGGACTTTCCAATAAGTATCGCGACCTTTAACATGGAGTTCGCTGAGGAAGCAGACCGCTTCCATTGCACCAGTTTCGTTCAGAGTAGCAATGGTTTTACTAATGATTTGTTTGTATTGGCGCTCATCAAGCTCACGCTCTTTGCCACAACCGACTAACAAGACGCGTTCACTCAGGACATTCGGAATATTGTGCAGCAAAAGAACTTGCCCAGCTTTACCTTCAATGTCGCCACGGCGGAGCAGGTTGCTCAGGTAGCCGTCACTGATTTTGTCAATTTGCTCGGCTGCAGGCGATAATCGACGCGGTTCAAATACGCCAACGACAATACAGGCTGAACGCTGTTTCTCTGGACTACCGCTCTTTACATTAAACTCCATGCTCGCTCCCATTTCTGGTTTATTCGGTCAGCTCATGGCATCATGCGCAAACATATGCACGCCATACTGACATGTTGCTGCAGCTGAAGCGAGCCCTCAACGCTGAAGATATCACCGAAAATCCGATGCGGAAAAGACTCGCTAAAACCTAGCAAAATTGATTAAACTTACTAAAATACAGAGTTTACTGAAAAATTTGCTGATTTCCAGTGAAAAACGAAGTTAAAGGTTCAACTAGTGCGCATTTTTCGTTACATAATTCGTGAAACCTTCAAAGCGCAAATTGCCGTTTTCCTTGTCCTATTGACGATTTTTGTTAGCCAACAGTTCGTTCAAGTACTGGCGCAGGCGTCTGAAGGACAATTGCCAGCTCAATTGATTATTCAAGTCCTTGGCCTGCAACTCCCAAGCCTTGCTGCATTGATTCTACCTATAAGCCTTTTCCTCGGAATTTTACTTGCGCACGGTCGCCTTTATGCGGATCACGAAATGGCTGTGTTGCATGCATGTGGCGTGAGTGAGTGGTATGTCGCCCGAGCAACCCTTGCGTTTGCTTTGGTCGTGGCCGTGCTAACCGCCTTCTTAACCATGTGGATCGGACCTTGGGCCTTGTCACAGGAGCAAGCGATTGCCGATCGTGCACGCTCAGAAGCCGGCGTTTCGGTCATTCAAACTGGTCGCTTTCAACAAGTTGCTCAGCAACGTGCGGTTATTTTCGTTGAGCGGCAAAATCGCGACGGGCTATTAGAAGAAATATTCGTAGCACAAATACCCGCGCGCAGTGAATTTAATGAAGACTCGCGAGCGAGTGTAGTTATGGCCGCACAAGGCCGCATTGAAACGTTAGCCAATGGTTCGCAACAATTGATTCTTGACGACGGTCGTCGTTATTCGCAGTCGTTGGTTAATCTTGATCACCACGTCATGAGTTTCGACCAATATCAATTGCAAGTCCGAGAGCAGGAACTAGAAACAGAACGTCGTCGACAGGAGGCGGTGCCAACGGCTGAGTTACTGCAAATGAATGACAGTGAAGCCGTGGCTGAGCTGCAATGGCGGATTGCCATTCCGCTTGCCATTCCATTACTCGCATTAATTGCGGTGCCTCTGAGCCGGGTCAACCCACGCCAAGGCAAGTTTGCCCGCATGGCTCCCGCAGTACTTATCTATCTTGGTTATTTTATGGTGCTTATGGCAAGTAAACGCGCGCTAGCGAGTGGTTCACTGCCTCTTGAGCTGGGTTTGTGGTGGATTCATGCAGCCCTGTTGCTGATTGGTATCTCGTTGTTAGTGAAAGAGCGACCAGCGGGCTATCGCTTGCGGGCGTACATGCGCTCATGGTTAAGGGGGCGTCGTTAATGTTCAGTATCCTCGATCGCTACATTGGCAAAACGGTTCTCATGACCACCTTGTTGAGCTTACTGGTATTAACCGGCTTAAGCGCGCTGATTCGATTTGTCGAGCAGCTCCGTGCGATTGGTCGTGGCACCTACGATATGACGGACGCTCTTGCGTTCGTATTGCTTAGTGTACCGCGTGACGTCGAGCTGTTTTTCCCAATGGCGGCGCTGCTTGGCGGCCTCATTGGCATGGGCTTGTTGGCGAGTAATAGTGAATTAACCGTGATGATGGCAGCGGGCCGCTCGCGCTTGAACTTAATCGGTTCGGTGATGAAGTCCGCAATCGTCATGATGCTCTTTGTGTTGGCGCTCGGTGAATGGGTGGCACCGAATCTGGAGTCGCAAGCGCGGCAGCTGCGAGCGCAAGCCGTTTCGGGCGGTAGCTTAATCAGTGGCGATCACGGGATTTGGGCGAAAGACGGCAATCATTTCATTCATATTGGTGAAGTTGCTGATACCGGACGACTTCATAATGTGACGATTTATCAGTTTTCTGACCGCGCCTTAGAAAAGGTCATTCATGGCGGGCGAGCGACCTATATTGGCCCAGAATGGCGTGTGCATGATGCTCAATACACGGAGATTTCAGATACTGAAGTGCGGAACTATCGACTGGCAAGTTGGAGTTGGAATTCGACACTGACACCAGAAAAGCTCGGCGTAGTGACCGTTCGTCCAGAGTCACTATCGATTAGTGGCCTGCGTGCGTATGTGGGGTATTTACAGTCGAATCGCCAAGACGCGAGCCGCTATCAGCTCGCATTTTGGCGCAAACTATTGGTGCCATTTACAGTTGCAGTGATGTTGCTAGTGGCGCTTTCGTTTGTCTTCGGACCATTGCGTTCCGTGACGATGGGCGCGCGAATTCTTCTCGGTGTGATTACCGGCTTTGTGTTTCACGTCTTCAATGAGATTTTCGGGCCGATTTCGCAAGTTTATAATGTGACGCCTTTCCTCGGCGCTATTTTACCGGGAGTGGTGTTTGCTATCGGTGCCTTGTGGGTGCTCACTAGAAATCGCAGCTAGTGAGCACCGTATTGAGGGCGTTATAACGCGTTATTTCCAATTCTTAAATTGGTTTGCTTCTTTGCTCAACACAATCACTTCACAGCGAGCAAGACGGTCTTGCAGCGCTAAACGGTTTTGTCCGAATAATACAGTCAGGTTACCTAATCCAAGTAGCGCAGTGAACGCACGGATTATCGCTTGGCGCTTACTGATGCGGCTGCCGTCTTCATTCTGTACACGTAAACGCCAAGTGCGCATGCCAAGCGTTTGCCCACCGCGAACCCAAAAACCGGCATAAAACCAAATCACGACGGCGACGAGGTAAAGTGAATAGAACCAATTTCCTTGTAGCACGCTGGCGTGATCTTGGCCTTCTTGCAGGGAGAGTAGACCGGTTGCGGTTAATAGACCCACGAATCCAAGCGCAATACCGCTCGCAAGCATAATCACAGCGGTCACAACGAGTAAATCATAAACAATGGCGCCGATACGCCGCCAAAAGCCAGCACGCGGTGCTTTTTCGTATTCGATTGGGTTCAGGGATTCTGGTTCAGCGGTTAAATTTTGCTGATTTTCTTTTTTAGGCATGTGAATGTCGACTTCTTGGCTCAAATAACAAGCAAACAGTTTATCATGCACAAAACTTTTTGTTCAGCCTACTTGCAACGAAATCGTTCATCAGTATAATGCGCTGCGTTCGGTTCGAAACCGTAACAGATTCAAAAAAT
>ERZ869909.997-NODE-997-length-25750-cov-3.988665_pt1 | contig 25750 bp, 26 predicted proteins | sample MGYA00520892_ERZ869909 | MGnify/ENA primary metagenome ERZ869909 (study PRJEB32215, sample SAMEA104723947) | bioreactor metagenome | biome: bioreactor; feature: anaerobic bioreactor; material: water | place: China | collected 2015-03-12 ... | reverse complement strand
CACGCCCGTAGCCGTTACGGTCAGCAGGCCGCCCTGGTTGACGGTGCCGGCGTACACCTTGCTGCCCTCGGACTTGCTGGTGGGCAGCGGCTCACCGGTGATGGCGCTCTCGTTGACCGTGGATGAACCACCGGTCACGTCACCATCGACCGCTAGCCGCATGCCCGGTCGCACTATCACCTGCTCGCCCGCCTCGACCTCCCAGGGCGAAACCTCGACCGGAACGCCGTCGCGCAGCACGACCGCGACGTCGGGTGCCAGGTCGAGCAGCTCGCCGAGCGCCCGCCTCGTCGACTGCAGCGTGCGGGCCTCCAGGTAGGCGCCGAAGGTGAAGAGGAAGGTGACCGCGGCGGCCTCCCAGTACTCTCCGATGAAGAGTGCGCCGATCGCGGCGATGGTGACGAGCAGCTCGATGCTGATCTGGCGCTGGATGAGCGAGCGGATCGCGCGGTTCGCGATTCCGCCCCCGGCCACGACGGTCGCTGCTGTCAGGAGGGCGTTGCCTGTGGTCGGCGCGCCGAACAGATGCAGCATGCCGAGGCCGAGGAGAAGGAGCAGGCCGCTGACGATCGTGCTCAGCAGCCTCCGGTTGGCCGGGCTCAGGTTCAGGCTTCGCCACCTGAACCCCGGCCGTCGCTCAGAAAGGAGAGGGGCGTGATTCATAGCCGAGCCGCCTTACCTGGTCGACAAGCTCCGTGACGCTCACGGCCTCGTCGTGATGAACCTCGATCTTGCCGGTGCTGAAGTGGACCGTGGCCTGTTCGACGCCCTTCAGTTTGCCAAGGCTGGTCTCGATCTTGGTCACGCAGGAGGGGCAGCTGAAGTCGTTGCTTCTGAGAATCGTGCGCATGCTGTTGCTTCCTTTCCTCCGGAAGCAGGCCGTTCGCCTGCCTTCCGGGCTGTCGTGACTCAAGAGTAGGGCGCAAGGAGGCAACATTCCTTGATGGATGTCAAACAAGTGCAGCTGCGATCAGGCGGTCTGCGGAGCCAGGAACTTCCTGCGCTGGATGTCGAAGCCGAAACCCCTGGGGACTACGTGGATGGTCACGCCGGACAGCGCCAGCACCTCGGTCTCGCTGACCTCCGAGATGTTCGTGTAGCTGACGCGGCCGTCCAGTACTGTCACTGCTCCCGTACCGATGACGCTGAACGGTTCGCCGGGGCGGACTTCCAGCGCGGTGTTCTCGTCGATGCCGAGCCCGAGCACCTGTGAGTTCTGTGCGAACACCGTCAGCAGCCGGTTGATCCGGGACCGCTCGTTGAAGTGCGAGTCGATCACCGTATCGGGCAGGTAGGCAAGGCCCGGTCCGGCGTCCACGTCGGCCAGCCGCACGCGGCCGTGACTCGGTCCGCTAGCGATCATGGTGCTGCCCATGGCGGTGGCCCCGGCGCTGGTTCCGCTGACCACCAGCCCGTCTTCCACGAACCGGTCCTTCATCAGGTCGCCGAAGGGCGTACCCGCGACGTTCGCCGTCAGCCTGAACTGGTCGCCGCCGGAGAAGAACACGGCAGTGGCGCGCCCGAGCGCGTCGAGCACGGCCCGGTCCTCGCACGCGCGCCGGTCCTGGAGCGCGCAGGTGAAGACATGGCCGGCACCGAGGCGGGTGAACCGTTCGAAGTAGTCCGGCAGCACTTCGTCCGGATACCGGCTGGCCGACGCGATCACCACGATCCGGGCCTTGCTCCCTCCGGCCATCGCGACGAGGTGGGCGAGGATCTCGGCACTGTCATCGAACCGCTCGCTTCCGCCGATCAGCAGCAGGCGGCCGCTCGGGTTGTATCCGCTTGCTGGCAAATCGCCCCTCCCGGGCCGCCGATCAGCGGCGGCCGTTCCTTCGAGCCTAGTTGCTGCCGGCAGGGACCATCTGTGACTGCGGTCGCACTGACCTGTCCGGAGCCCGTCAACAGATGAGAACATCGCACGCGCCACCTGTGCCGACAGGTACAGATTCCGCGCCGGCGCCGGGGCATATTCATAGTCAGGCAGACCGTCCCCCCACTCTCCCGCGGGATGCCCACACAAAGGATGAAAGTACGCTGGAGGGGCGCAATGCGAATCGAAGGAATCAGGGCGATCAACGGCCCCAATGTCTATCATGCGAAACCCGTATCGGTGATGACCCTCCGGCTCGGGGAGCTGACCGGGAAGGAGACCACGGGCTTTCCCGGGTTTACCGATCGGCTCCTGGAGCTGTTGCCGGGACTCTTTAAGCACCACTGCGCCAAGGGCGCCGAGGGCGGTTTCGTCGAGCGCCTGAACGAGGGCACGTACTTCGGGCACGTCGTCGAGCACGTGGCCCTGGAGCTGGCCGGCCAGCTTGGCGGCAAGGGCAATTACGGCAAGACGCGATACGCGGGCGAGCCAGGCCTGTATCACGTGATAGTCCGGCATGACAACGAGGCCGCCATGCGCTGCCTGCTCGAGACCAGCGTTTCGCTCGTGGACACCCTGATCCGTGGCGAGGACTTCAGCGTGACGGCCCCGCTCGAGCGCGCTGCTTCGATCATGGAGGAGACCGGTCCGGGACCAAGCACTCAGGCGGTGATAACTGCCGCCGAACTGCGCGGCATCCCCTGGCGGCGACTGACCGATGGCAGCCTGGTCGAGCTTGGCCAGGGGAGGAACCTGAAGCGGATCCAGGCGGCCGTCACCGCGGACACGGGTCAGATAGCGGTGGACGCCGCCTGCGACAAGGCGCTGGCCAGGCAGCTGCTGGCCGATGCCTTCCTGCCCGTCCCGCACGGCGAGGTCGTCACCCGGTTCGAGGACGCGCTGCCTCTGCTTGACCGGATCGGCCTGCCCCTCGTCGTGAAGCCGGTCTACGGCAACCAGGGCAGGGCCGTGACCATGGATGTCGCTGATGCGGCGGGCCTGGAGGAAGCATTCCTGCTGGCGGCGCAGGTGTCGGAAGAGGTCCTTGTCGAGCAACAGGTAGCCGGCCTGGACTACCGCGTGCTGGTGGTGGACGGCAACGTGGTGGCCGCAAGCCGGCGGGTGCCGTGCCACGTGGTGGGCGACGGCTCGAGCAGCATCGCCGAACTGATCAGGAGCGCCAACCTGGACGCGCGGCGCGGCAACGGGCACTCGAAGCCGCTGACCAGGATCGAGGGCACGGACTTCAAGGACCTTGACCTTTCCCGCGTGCCCGAGGCCGACGAGAAAATCGTGCTGCGCAGGGCCGCCAACCTCTCCCAGGGCGGCACCGCCATCGACGTGACCGATGAAGTTCATCCGGAGATCCGGGCGGCCTGCGTGCGCGCTGCGCGCGTCATCGGGCTTGATGTATGTGGCGTCGACCTGCTGACGTCTGACATCTCCAGGCCGCTTGACGGCGCAATCATCGAGGTCAACGCCTCGCCCGGGCTGCGGATGCACCTGTACCCCGACGAGGGCGATGCCCGCCCTGTCGGCGAGGCGATCGTGTCTATGCTCTACCCGTCCGGGGCCCCGGCCCGCATCCCCGTTTGCAGCGTGACCGGCACGAACGGCAAGACCACCGTGACCCGCCTGATCGCGTTCGTGCTCGCCCGGGCCGGCCTGCGGGTCGGCGCGTCGACGACCGATGGGATCATGATCGGCGGCGAGCTCGTCGCGAGGGGCGACATGACCGGTCCGGCCTCGGCCCGCGTGGTCCTGTCCGACACGTCGGTCGACGCTGCCGTGCTCGAGTGCGCCCGCGGAGGAATCATCAGGCGGGGCCTCGGCTTCGACTGGGCGGACACCGGCGTGATCACCAACATCCGGCTCGATCATGTGGGCCAGGACGGCATCGAGGACCTGGACGACCTGACATGGATCAAGTCGCTGGTGGCAGAGCGCGTCCGGTCCGGTGGCACGGTCGTGCTCAACGCCGATGATGACGCCGCGGCCGGCCTCGCCGACAGCGCGGCGCTGCAGCCCGGCGCGAGGATAGTGCTCTACTCCCTCCGGCCCGACAACGCACGCGTGCAGCGGCACCTGGCTGCCGGCGGCACCGCCTGTTTCGTCCGCGACGGCCTGCTGGTGGAAACGGGACCGCAAGGGGAGGTGAGGGTGGCAGCTGCGGATCAGATCCCGCTGACCCTGGGCGGCACCTCCTCGTATCAGGTCTCGAACTGTCTGGCGGCGATCGCTGCCTCACGCGCTCAGGGCGTCCCTGGTGAAGTCATTGCCGCCGCGCTGCAGGCGTTCAGCAGCAACGAGCACAACCCCGGCCGGGCCAACCTCTGGCATCTGGGCCAGGGCAGCCTGATGCTGGACTACGGCCACAACCCGGACGCTTTCAGGCATGCGGCTGAACTGAGCGCGGGCTGGAACGGTCCGGTGATCGCGATCGCCGGGGTGCCCGGGGACCGCGCAGACAGCGTGATCGCGGAAGCGGCCCGTGCGCTCGCCGATGGTTTCAGCCGCCTGTGGATCAAGGAGGACGGGGACCTGCGCGGGCGACAGCGGGGTGAGGTGGCCGAGCTGATCTGGCGGACCGTGCGGGAGCGCAACCATGAGGTGGACTGCAGGATCGTGCTGGACGAAGTGGACGCCCTGGAAGCGGTGCTGGAAGAGGTCATGGCCGGTGCTCACGCGATCCTCTTCTTCGAACGCCGGGAGCCGGTGCTGGAGGTGCTCCGGAAGGCCGGTGCGCGGCCCGCTGACGCGCTGCCGTCCGATCACCCTGAACACGCCACCGGCATCCAGGGCGCCTGGCAGGCGGGGCCGGTCGCGTGAGCCTCCCACTATTGCGCCAGGTTGTCGTATGATGATGTGACAGGTTGGCTAGAAGGTTGGAGGCGCGATCATGGAGGCAGCAACAACAGCGGAGAACAAGGGATCGGGCAGGCTTGCCGTGTTCACGGAGCAGCCGTTCAGGCACTCCGAGACCGTCCGGGAGCGCCTCGGAGCCACGGGCGAGCAGATGGCGGCGTACATCGGGATCACCTTCCGCACCTACCAGCGGCGCGCCAAGGCCGGCAAGCTGCAGGACGCGGAGTCGGCGAAGGTCGAGATGCTCGACTCGCTCCTGAGGATGGGTGAACGCGTTCACGGCAGTGTCGAGGAAGCCGGCCTCTGGCTCACCAGCCCGGTGGTGTCCCTCGAAGGCATGCGCCCGGTCGACCTGCTCGACACCGTCAGGGGCTACGAACGGGTGAAGAACAAGCTGCTGCAGATCGAGTACGGAACGTACTGACTTGCGCGCCTGGCGCATCTACCCTCACACAGCGAAGTACGCACGGGGCCCCGGCTTCGACCCGCTGGACGGCGCCGGCGGCAGGGTGGCGGCCGGCCGCTGGAACGATCCAGGGCACCCGGTCATCTACGCCGCGGCCAGCGCCAGCCTCGCCGCCCTGGAGACGATCGCGAACCTGCGGCACGCCGGACTTTTCGGCGAGCGGATGATCCTTGAGATCGAACTGGCCGACGACACCGAGCGCGTCTCCCTCGAGCAGGTCCTGCGCCTGCGCGCGGATGCACCGGCGGAGGACCCCGAACTGCTCACCCGGGAGTTCGGCAGCGACTGGCTCAGGCAGCGGCGCAGCCTCGCGCTCGTTGTTCCCAGCTTCGTCATGCCTTACGACATGAACGTACTGGTCAACCCCCTGCACCCTGCGGCGAAGGGCATGACGGTCCTGCGGCAGGAGCGGATCCGACTGGACGGCAGGATTCTTACAGGAGGGCCCGGCAGGCACGGGTAGGATCAAGGCATGTCCCGGCACTCGCGCCTGGTTCCCTCAAGGGCGGTAGCGTTCGTCCTCGCGCTCGGGGTCGTGCTGGCCACACTGCTTGCCGCCTGTCCCCGAATTCCGTCCGACGCCGAACTCATCAGCCGCTTCCAGCTGCACCGGGCCGCGCTGGCCAGCACGGACGATTACGCCTTCGTGTCGCCCGCAGCGCAGCGGCTCTGGACCCAGTCGCTGCGCATCGGGCCGCGCCGCTCACCGAACGGGGCGCCGGGCCTGGAGACCAGCTTCATCTGGACGTTCGGACCCGGTTCCTACATCTCCAAGGGCTACGCGTTCCTGCCGGGCGGTCAGCTGCCCGTTTCGGGCATGGCCCCGTCCTTCGCAGAGAGCCTCGACCGTGCCTACGTCGGCCTCCGGTACCGCCACATCGAGGGAGACTGGTACCTGTACCTGCTCCACTCCCGCTGACCGCTCAGTCGAGCGTGTCCGGATGCTGTACCACCGCGACCAGGATCTCCTCGGTCGCCTCACCTTCGGCCATGCTGACGAAGCCGGCGGCCGGACCCAGCGCCGCATAGCCCAGGCTCGCCCCGGCCGCAGCACTCGCCACGATCGCGGACTGGCCGTAGAACGCGATGTCCCAGAGCGGCCCGTTCAGCATCGGGTTCACCGCGTACGGGAAGCGCTGCTCCACCGCCACCCGGACGTGGGAACTGCGCAGCCAGTCCTCCTGCTGCCATTCGTTCCACGGCCCCGGGTTGGCCGAAGGCTGAACAAGTATCTGTGCGCCAAGCTCAACGAGGCGGTCGACGACTTCGTCGCTGAAAGCATCGAGGCAGATCGCCAGGCCGATGCGCCCGACGGCCGTGTCGAACACCTGGAGGGATTCGACCGTGCCCGACTTGAGGTCCAGCGCCGCCTCGCGCTCCAGCTCGATCAGCTCGACCTTGTCCTGCGCGCCGATCACTAGCCCGTCGGGTCCGAACAGGTACGTCGTGTTGTAGACGTTGTGCTCAAGGGGACCGGCCCGCCAGTTCACCACGCCATCCTCGATCCTGTAAGGCGGCAGGGGAGCCGTGCCCGCCACGACGTAGACGCCGTAGTCGCGCGCGGCGGCCGAGAACACCTCGAAGTAGGTCTCGGCGATCAGCCGGTTGCGGTTCAGGAGCAGCGCCGGCACCCAGGACTTCCAGCGGATCAGCCGCGTCCACGCCAGGGGCACGGCGTTGGCACGCACGACCGCGCCGATCGCCTCCTCGATCGACTCGATGCCGTTCAGGCGGGCCTCCATGCCCTGGACCACCAGCATCAGGCCGACGTCCTCGGGGAACACCACCAGCGTGGGCAGGTCCGGGTCGGTGGAAGCCTGCACGGCGTCCATCTGCTCGACGATCTTGCGCTGGAAGTCCTCACGGGTCCAGTAGTCATGCAGGTCCAGCGTCATCTGGACGGCGACCAGCTGGATGTCCGTCTCATCGGTCCGGGTGGGGGTCTGGGCGAGCGCGGTCATGGGGAGCATGCCAAGAAGCAACAGGCTTGCGCACACCGCCGCAGGCAGGCTGAATCCAGGTAACCGATTATTGAACATAAGGGCATTGTTACCCAAATGGTCGCGCTTGCGATGCTGATTACCGTTCCCCGGCCGACCCGCAGCCGCTGAGGCTCAGGCAGGGCTGGCGCGAGACGGTGCGCTCGAGCCGATCCGAGTCGAAGATGGCTGCGAGACAGCCGTAGTAGTGACTGCAGTCGCCGGCGTCTGCCGGGCCATCCTGCAGGGCGTCACGGACCGTCGTTTCGGTGAAGCCCATCAGCAGCACGTCCAGTGCCAGCTCGAGCCTCGCCGCCGCGTCGGCCTGCGGCCACTCCTCCTGCAGCTGAGGCCACCAGGACTCGCTGTCGGCCATCCGCGCCTGCACGTCCGAAGGGGCGTGCGTGAAGGCGTTCGCGGCGCGGTTGACCCAGTCGCCGCTCAGCGGCATCGAGCCCGTGAAGCCTGCTTCCTTCATGGCCAGGTCGAGCAGGCCCACGAAGTTGATCGCGTCCCTGAGCTGCAGCTCCGCGGGGCTCGACCGGCGCACCACGGCGTCGCGGTCTCCCCGGTTCATCAGCACGTGCATGGGCATGATGAAAGGCCCCGCGGGGCCCGGTCCCGGCCGCCGCACGTAATAGGCGGGCTCGTAGCCCTCAGCGGGAACTTCACCGGGGCTGCCCGGATACGTCATGAAGCTGATCATGCCGTTCTCGAACTCGAGGTGGAACGCGGTCGACAGAAGGTGTTCCATGTAGAAGTAGCCCTGGCCGTGACCGTCCTCGTAGTAGGTGCCGCTGAAGGGATAGATGCCGCTGCCCGTGTAGAGTCCGGTCAGTGTGCCGTCTTCGGCAACGTGGATCTCCAGGACCAGGTCGCGGGAATCCGCCCGCTCACGGACAAAGACGCCCGTGACATCGTGGCGTTCGGCGGGCGACTCGAGTGACGCGCAGCCGCTCAGGCTGATGCAGGGAGCCCGCGCCCGGGCCCGTTCCAGCCGCTCTTCGTCGAGGAGGATGACCAGGCACTCGAACGCCGTGTCGCAGCCTGCCCGGGACCCGGCATCTTCGGCTGCCGCCTCGCCCAGGACGCGCTCGCTGTAAGTCAGCACCAGCAGGTCGAGCGCCACCTCGAGTCGGGCGGTGGCATCGGCATCATGCCACTCGGCCTGCCACTGGGGCCACCATGACCCGTTGTCTTCGAACCGCGCCTGCAGCTCCGGAGGGGATTGGCGGAAGGTGTGGGCGGCTGCCATCAGCCAGGTGAACTCGCTTGAATCACCTGCGTGGCCAGCCTCGGCCATGACGAGGTCGAGCATGTCCCGGATGAGGTAAGCATCTCCCAGGAGCAGGACCGCGTGTTCCGTCCTGGCAAACACTGCGCCTGGGTCACCGCGCTCTTCGAGCAGTGCCTGAGGAGCGATGAACGCCGCCTCGGGACCCGGTCCCGGTTGCCGCAGCAGGTAGAGGCGTTCGCTGTCTTCGTCTGAGCCGAAGCGCAGCTGCGCCTCGAGCACGCCTTCGCTGAGCCTGAGGTTGATGCCGACTGAGGCGTCAAGCTGGAACACGCTTCCGGCCCCGGTGTCTTCCAGGAAGGTTCCGTCGAAGTAATCACGCCTGCCGGACAGGAAGGGGTGCTCGGCCAGGCCGCTCAAGGTTCCGGTCATCGTCCCGTCCGGTTCGATATGAAGCTCGAGCACCACCGGTACCGGTCGCGAGGAGTCGATGTAAGTGCCTGTCGCGTAGTGGGTGGCGGTGGAGGCCGCGACAGGGGCGAGCCCCGCCAGCAGCGCGGGCAGCAGCAGGCGGAGCAGCAACGTGTTACGCATCTTGACGACCTCCTCTTCAACCCGGTCGGTACGGGTCGGTTCGTGATTCTGCCGGTACCTTAGCGCAAAAAAACGCCGAATGGCCCGTTGCCGTGTTCTGAAGGTGTTAGGCACGCCTGGTACGGCCATTTTTGGCAAGAAAACCATCAGAAAGCCAGGTACTATCGGGGTTTGTGCTATTATGCATACACTTTGTGCGACGCTGCTGCCCGGACCGGGCTCCTGCAGCGAAAGCAGTCAGGAACGGCAGTGGTAATCAGACCGCTTCGTCGGGGCAGTCAGCGTGTTCCTTGTTCGCGGCAACAGGTTGTGACAGGGGACCGGCGCAGCATACCGACGGTGGAGAAAGGTAGGAACTGTTTATGCGTAACTCAAAAGCTATCAGGTATCTGTTCGCTTTCGTGGTTGCTGCGGCGGTCACGTTCGCCGCAGCGCAGCAGACGATCACACTGGAGGCCTGGACCATCGGGCCTGACGAACCGGCAGTTCACCGCGCCGAGAACCTCGAAGCGGCGGCTCTCATTCTCAACGAGCAGCTGGCCGCCGAGGGCGCCGACTACAGGGTTGAGCTCGTCACCGACTTCGAGACAGTCAGCTGGGACGACTTCCGGCGCCGGCTCCTGCTCGCGTTCGACTCCGGCCTCGCGCCCGACCTGATCGCCAGTTCGCACCTGGACATCGCCGTGTGGAGCGAGGGCGGCTTCCTGATGGAGCTCGATGGCTACATCGCTGAGTACGACGCGTTCGATGACGTCGTCGAGAGCCTCTGGGACTTCACAACTTACAAGGGCGCCGTCTACGGCATCCCGATCAACCCCGAGGCGCGGCCCTTCTACTTCAACAAGACGCTCCTTGCCGAGCTCGGCTGGAGTGCAGACGAGATCGAGGCCCTGCCCGGGCGCATCCTCGAGGGTGACTTCATCTGGGACGACGTCGTCGAGGTCAGCCTCGAGGCGATCGAAGCCGGCGTGGTCGCCCCCGGTCACGGCTACTGGCACCGCCCGGCCGACGGCCCCGACTACTATCACACCTACATGGCGTACGGCGGAAGGCTCCAGGACCCGGACACCGGGCAGCTCGTCTTCACGCAGGACGCCGCGCTGGGACTGTTCACCCTCCTCGGGCGCATGGCCGACGAAGGCGTCATCCTGCGCGACCTGATCGGCACCCCGTGGCCGGAGTGGCACCGCACCGTCGTCGACGGCGAGGTCCTCTTCAACTCAGCCGGCACCTGGAGCTTCGCGGAATGGGCCACGCAGTTCAGCGACGGCGGCTACGACCACATCTGGGAGACCTTCGGTTTCGCCCTTCAGCCCGCGGCCGAGCGCGGCGGCACGCCCACCACGCTCTCGCACCCGCTGGCGTACTACATCTGGTCCGGCACCGATCATGCCGACCTGGCAGCGAGGCTGCTCAGCATCGTCACCACGCCGGAGTTCGACGTGCGGGCGATGGAGAGCGGCCACCTGCCGGCACTGGAGAGCACGCGGGCCGAGGATGCCTTCCTCGAGAACGAGTTCCTCAGCCAGGTCAGCTACATGGTGGACTACACGAGCGCGCAGCCCGTGCACGACGGCTTCGGACGCTACGCCGACATCGTGTTCCGCAGCATCAACGCGGTCGAGAGCGGGCAGCTTACCCCCGAGGAAGCCGTCGAACTAACGGTCGAAGAGCTGCAGCGCGCGCTCGGCGACCAGGTGAGCATTGAGTGAGCACACCCGCCGCGGCTACTGACAGGGGCGCGGCAAGGCACGGCGGAAACAGGGCCAGCAGCTGGAAGCTGCCGGCCCTCTTCCTCCTGCCCGCCCTGATAATCGTCCTGCTGTTCTTCTTCGGACCGGCGATAGTGACGGGCTACCTCTCGATGACGGACCTGTCCGCCCGGACGCTTTCGGACCCGTCGTTCGTCGGCTTCGACAACTACGAGTACGTGCTGGGCAGCCGGTGGACGCCACTCATACTGCGCAACACGCTCTTCTATGTCGGCGTGACGCTTCTGTTCAACGTCGGCATGGGCCTGGTCCTTGCCATCGTGATCTCCGGCATGTCCGACCGGGTGGGCAACGTCTTCAGGCTGCTGTGGCTACTGCCGCGCATCACCTCCCCGGTGATCTACGTCGTGATGTGGCAGGCCCTGATGGCCCGCGCTCCCTACGGGTTCCTGAGCCAGCTGACGGGACAGTCCCAGAACTGGGTGAACGCCTACCCCTGGCACAGCGTGATCCTCATCAACGGCGTAGTGGGCGCGTCGCTCGGCATGCTCATCTTCACGGCGGCGATCCGTTCGATCCCGGAAGACCTGTTCCGCGCCGCCGCGGTGGACGGCGCCACCACGTGGCAGACGGTGCGCCGCGTCATCCTGCCGCTGATGCGCTGGCCGATCATGTTCGTCACGGCGTACCAGACGCTGTCGCTGCTCGCATCGTTCGAGTACATCCTGCTGCTCACCAACGGCGGCCCGGGCTTCTTCACCACCGAGGTCTGGTCCCTGTGGGCCTACAAGGAGGCTTTCCAGAGCTACGTCGGTAACGTCGAGTTCGGACTCGGGGCTGCGATGGCCGCGTTCCTGGTGGTGACCGGCATCGTCGCCTCGCTCATCTACCTGCGGGTGTTCCGATTCAACGACCTGCTCGCCAGGCCGAAGATCGAGGTGAACTGAGTGCTGAAGCCAAGGTCCTGGCCGCTCTGGCTCATCTTCCTGATCGTCGTGACGGTACCGATCCTGATCGGCTACGTGTGGCTGCTTCTCAGTTCGTTCAACGACCGTGTGCACGGCCTGACGCCAGCAGGCGACTGGGGACTCTCGAACTGGCGGTTCCTGTGGGAGAACGTCGGCAGGCGGCCCTCCATCTGGACGGTCATGCTGAACACCCTGCTGTTCGCCGGCGGAGTCTCGGTGACGGTGGTCATCGTCTCGGCGATGGCCGCGTACGCCGTTTCCCGGCTCAGCTTCCCGGGCCGCAGCTGGTTCCTGGGGCTGATCCTCGTGCTGCACGCTTTCCCGGCAGTAAGCCTGCTGATCGCCTCGTACTACGTGCTCGTGGTGCTCGGGCTCTTCGACTCCCTGCTGGGAGTCATCCTCGTGATGACGTCGTTCATGATGCCGCTTGGGATCTGGCTGCTCAAGGGCTTCTTCGACAGCCTCTCGTGGGAGATGGAGATGGCCGCGCTCGTGGACGGCGCTTCACGCTGGCGCATATTCTGGCGGATCGCGATGCCCCTGGTGTCGCCGGGCCTGTTCGCCGTCGGGATCTTCACCTTCCTGGTCGCCTGGGGCGAGTTCATCCTGCCCTACACCTTCATCGTGTCCGGCAGGACCTGGACTTTCTCGATCTATCTGAACAGCATGATCGGTGACTTCGAGATGGCTGATTACGGCCTGCTCGGCGCGGTCGGACTCTTTTACATGCTTCCGGCAGTCGCGGTCTTCTTCTTCGGGCAGCGTTACCTGCTCACGATGTACTCCGGAGGCAGCAAGGGATGACAGAGCCCGTTCACAAGGGCGTTTCCGTGAGCCTGCAAGGGCTTGCGAAGAACTTCGGTCAGGTCGAGGCGCTCAAGCCGCTCGACCTGGACATCAGGAGCGGCGAGCTCGTCGCGTTCCTGGGACCTTCAGGCTGCGGCAAGACGACCACCCTGCTGCTGATCGCCGGAATCTACAAGGCGAGCGCCGGCGGCATCCGCTTCGACGGCGCGCCGGTGAACGACCTGCATCCGAGCAAGCGCGACATCGGCATGGTCTTCCAGTCATATGCGCTGTATCCGCACCTGAGCCTGTTCGAGAACATCGCCTTTCCGCTCAGGCTGCGCCGGGTTCCGCGTGACCAGCTGAAGGCGCGCGTCAGCAAGGCGGCCGAGCAGCTGCAGATCGGCGAGGTCCTGCACCGCAGGCCGGGTCAGGTCTCCGGCGGGCAGCAGCAGCGGGCCGCGCTGGCGCGGGCACTGGTCAAGGAACCCCGCATGCTGCTGCTGGACGAGCCGCTCTCCAACCTGGACGCCCAGGTCCGGCTGCAGGCACGCAGCGAGATCCGCAGGCTCCAGCAGGAGCTCGGCATCACAAGCATCCTCGTGACGCATGACCAGGCCGAGGCGCTCGCGATGGCCGACCGGATCGCGGTGTTCCGGGCCGGCGAGCTGCTGCAGTTCGCCCCGCCGGAAGACCTCTACCGCAGCCCGGCTGACGCCTTCGTGGCGCAGTTCGTCGGCAACCCGCCCATGAACCTCTTTCACGGCTCGGTTTCCGGAGGCGTCTTCCGCGCGGACGGGCTCGAAACGGCGGTTCCAGCAAGCTGGCCGGAAGGGCCCGGTTCGCTTGGGATCAGGCCTGAGGACATCAGGATCGTGCCCTCGGCCCACGAGGCGACGGTTTCAACTATGCTGCAGGTAATGGAACCGCTGGGTCGCGATTATCTGCTCAACTGCGCCATGGAAGAGGGCTTCGTTCAGGCGCTCACTGCCGACCGGGCCGACGCCTCCGTCGGCGACACAATCCATCTCCGGTTCGCACCGGACAAGCTTCAGCTCTTCGCTGAAGACGGGAGGCGCATCGAGCCGTGAACCTGCCGAAGTCACTCCGTTACAAGGGGCGCGAAGTACTTCTGAAGTATCACAAGCTGAACGACGGCAGGGGCGTGCACCCGCCGAACAGCCTGCCGGCTCTTGACAAGGTGCTGGCCGCGGGTGTCGCCGTGATCGAGTTCGACGTCAGCGAGACCGCCGACGGTGAGTTCGTCCTTCTGCACGATCCTACGCTGGAGCGTGAGACGACCGGCCTGGGCCCCTTGAGCAGGCTGAGGAGCACTGACATCGCCGGCCTGCAGCTTCGCAACAGCACGGTCGCGCCGGCCACGCTGCGTCAGGTGGTCGCGCGCCTTGCAGGCCACGACCAGCCCCTGAAGATCCAGGTGGACCTGAAGAAGTCTGAGCCGCTGACGCGCGAGGCCGCGACCCGGCTCCTGGCGATGCTCGCGCCGCTGCGTGAGAACGACGCGCTCCGCGTGGTGGTCGGCTGCCTGGGTGACTGGAACCTGCGGATGCTGCGCCGGATCGATCGCGACCTGCTGGTCGGCTTCGACCCCGCCTACTATCTGCACGGCAGCGTTCACGGTGGGTTCCAGTCGCTGCCCACCCGCGTGAACGCCTACGGTTACGCGGACGATCATCCACTGGGGTACCGGCGCACGCTGCCGGTGGCAACTTACCTGGAGGACCGCCTGGACGTGCTGATCAGCCAGGTGGCCGGCGCGGTCGAGTTCTACCTGCACAAGGAGTTCATCAGCCGTGCCATCGGCGACGGTGTCAACCCGGTCTCCTACCTGCAGCAGCAGACCGGTGCGCAGGTAGACGCCTGGACCATCAACGCCTGGGACGAGGACGCGGGAGTCGCCCTGCAGACGGTGCTTGATGCCGGTGTCGACCAGATCACGACCGACACCGCCATCCAGGTCACCGAAGCGGTCACCGCCATGGGGGCTGGAGCCTGAGTTCCTGACGGCGCGGGCCGGGCAGGGGATACGGGCCCGCAGCTCCGGCGAGGCTCATGATGCGCCCGCTGACCAGTTCCGGAGCCTCGAAGGCCCTGTCAGCGGGCAGAAGCAGGTAGGCGCCGCCCGCCAGGCCGCGGGCCAGTTCCGCGTCCATCAGCTCGGCCGTGCGCGCGGCCTGCACCTCGCGCCACGCGTCATCAGCGGTGCCCTCGACACCTTCGAAGTCGGCCTTCATCTCGGCCAGTCTGTGCCGCACGTACCACCATGAGCGGCGCACGATCGGGCCCAGCACGGTCTCACTACGTGCGTCGAAGCCTGCGGCGAGCGCCGCCGGATCCGCACCGGGTTCCACTTCGCGCAAGGAGTCCCTGAGGCAGCGTGCGTGCAGCAGCGCCAGGCTCGAGCCGCGCCCGAGGGTCGGGTCGGTGCACGCCCAGGAATCGCCCAGCAGCACGAGTCCCGAGACGAGCGGCTCACCGTCGCGCACGAGGCTGCGGCCGCGGTCCTCGATGGCGGCCATCATGGAGACGCCTGGCGTGAGCGGCCGGCCCGAAGTGCCCCAGTGGGCGACCAGCGGGTACTGGCTCAGCGCGCCCGACCAGACCTCGGGATCGCGCAGGGCCAGCAGCCCGCTGTCCGCTGAGTGGCCGACGAACGCGACCGACCAGGTGCCGGCGTCTGCGGGGAGGGTGATCAGCGACAGCCCGTGATACGGTTGCATCGTGCCGCCGAGCAGCTCGGGCAGGCTTCCGTTCGCTGAGGCGAAGTGTCTGGAGAAGTAGACGGAGCCCGCTGCCGCCACCTGCTCGACGGGAGAGGGGAGCCCGGCGTCCGACAGCCAGGTGGGCAGCCGTGAGCGGCGGCCGGTGGCGTCGACCACCAGGTCGGCGTTCCATGTTCGGCCCGAGGCGGTCCCGACCCCGGTGACTTGGGGCGGCACGGCCGGTGTCGCCAGAAGGCCGGTCACGCGTTCGCCCCGGTGGACGCTCACGCCAGGCGTTTCCTCCGCGAGGCCGGCCAGCACCGCCTCGAGCACCGGCCGGCGCGCGGTGACCGTCTCGAAACGCGTGTCCTGAGGCGGGTAGCCTTCGTCCGTCCGGAACGCATCGCGCGCCGCCGGAAACGCGTCGAGCGCGTTGAACCTGAGGCCGCCGGCCTGCAGGAGGCGGGGAAGCAGATCCGGCAGTTCTTCCTCGACCAGCTGGCGCCAGAGCGGCAGGTTCAGGTGGATGAGGCCGAACTGGTTCACGCCGGGACGCTTCCAGCCGGAAAACGCGGCCCGCGGATCCGCGGGAACGGGCGCGGGGTCGCGCTCGAGGACGGTGACGTCGTGACCGTCGCGTGCGAGCAGGATGCCGGCGCTGAGTCCGGCCAGGCCGGCGCCGATCACGAGTACGCTGCTCACGCCGTGTCGGCGATGGCCCGGAGGCCGCCTTCATCCGTAACGCCGATCCAGCCGCGGCCCGTCTTCACCAGCCCGTCGCGCCGGAAGCGGCTGAGCGTTCGGCTGACGGTCTCGACCGTGGTGCCGGTCATCCCGGCCAGGTCGTTCTGCGGCAGCGGCGTCTGGATCAGGAGCATGCCGTCGGATTCCTCGCCGTAACGCGCCGCAAGCTGCAGAAGCGTCGTCGCAATCCGCTGCTCGGTGCTGCCGGTACTCAGGCTGCGGATCGCATCCCGCGCCTGCCTCAGCTGGTTGCCGGCGAACTCCAGTACTTTCATGGTGACGTCAGGATGCTTCTGCAGCAGGTTCCGGAAGTCGCTGCTGGCGATGCCGAGCAGGCAGCAATCGGTGTGGGCCTGCGCCCCGTCGGCGTACGCGTTGTTGCCGATGGCCGCCAGGCCCCCGATCAGGTCACCCGGCGCGGCAAGCTGCAGCAGGACCTCGGTGCCATCCGGTCCCTGCCGGGTGAGCTTCACCTGTCCCGCCGCGATGATGTACATGCGTTCGGCCGGGTCGCCGAAATGGTAGATCCACTCGTGCTGCGCGAAATGAACTTCGCGAAAGGCCCGGTTCGCCTCGCCCATCGCCCCGTCGGGCAGCTGGCTGAAGAACTGGGCCTGCGAGAGCAGCTCGAAGCGCCGTTCGATGGAGCAGTGCTGCAGCTCCTCGGAAACGTCACGAAGCGGGGTGGTGCGGCGGCTGCCTTCAGCGCTGGCGCTCATGACCGAGTGTATCCGGCGGAGCGGGAGCCGCCTGTAGGCTCCGGGCCTACCGCTTGTGCACCGCGTAGGTCAGGTGCGTGACCTTTGATGACGATTCCGACTGTGCCATCAGTCGCTTGCTCCATTCCCGGCATTCCCGGTGACGTACGCGGCCAGGCTGCTCAGCGTCTGTCGGCCACCCTCCACTGCGCGGTGCTTCTCGACTGCCTCGTCGCGCAGTTCCCTGGTCGGGAAAACCGTGCGCATCTCGATCCGGGTCCTCGCGCCGTCCGCCTCGAACGTCAGAACCGACTCGAAGGCGTTCGGGTCGTCGCGGTACTCGCCGTGCAGCATCGCGATCCGCTCAGGCGGGACGATCTCGGTCCAGGTGATCCACTCCTGGTAGTCCGTCCCGTCGGGCCCGTGCAGCACGAAGTCCCACACGCCGCGTACGCGGAACTCGAACGATCGCGTGGTCGTGGTGAATCCCTGCGGCCCCCACCAGCGCGACAGGTGCCGCACCTCGGTGAACGCTTCGAACACCACTTCGCGTGGGGCATCGATGTGGCGGGCGATGACTATCTCGCGGTCGGCGGCCCCGTCCTGCGCCTGCGGGTCCTGTCTGGTCTCACTCATGATCCACCTTCCTCTCCTGCTTGCGTTCCTGCACGTACGCGTCGAGCCGGTCGAAGCTCCCGGTCCAGAACTGCTCGAACCCTCCTGTCCACTCATGGACCGCGCGCAGTCCTTGGGCGTCCAGGTCGTAGAGGCGCTGCTTGCCTGCTCTGCGGTCGCGCACCAGTCCGACCTCACGCAGCACCCGCAGGTGTTTGGAGGTCCCCGGCTGGGACAGGCCCAGCGCCCGGGCCAGCTCGGTCACGGGCCAGTCGCCGCTGCGCAGCAGCACCAGGATCTCCCGCCGCTTGGGCTCGGCGATCGCGTTGAAGACGTCTGATGTCGTTGCTGCCCGTGCCATCGGGTAACTTTATATGCCCATATGGTTATGTGTCAAGTGCTCGAGGCGTCAGCTCGGCCAGGTGCCCTTCTGACCGGTGTTCCACGACCCCGTCGAGCAGGCGAACGAGTGGATCCAGGCCGGACGTCGGTTCGTCCAGGGGCAGCAAGGCGCTGAACGGAAGCAATCTCGAATCTTCGAATCCCTGGTCTCACCGCCGAAGCCATGCTGGCCTTCGCCATGTCCGCAGGTAACTGGAGGCCGAATCAGATGGGATATCCTGAACCCGATGAGTGGCTCCGCGACACACTCCGGGCCGATGGTCCTGTACGACGGCGAGTGCCCCGTATGCACCAGGCAGGCCCGCAGCCTCAGTCACTTCGCTCGCCGCAGGATCGAGGCGCGTCCGTATCAGTCGTTCAGCAGCACGGATCCGCGGCTCAGCCGTGCCGAGCTGGATCGCGAGCTGAAGCTCGTGACGCCGGACGGGGGCGTGTTCGGCGGGGCCGAGGCGATCGTCAGGGCAGCACGGCTGGCCAGGCCGGCGCTCGGCTGGGTCCTCTCCGTGTACTACGTGCCCGGCCTGAGACAGGTAGCGGACCGGCTGTACTCCTGGGTCGCGCGCAACCGCTATCGCCTGTTCGGCAGGAGCGGCCCCGCTGTGTGCAGCGATGACACATGCGGCAACTTCCGGAGGTGATGCGATGAAGATCGCAACGTGGAATGTCAATTCTATCCGTACACGGGTCGACCGGGTAGTCGCGTGGCTGGACCGGACCGGTGCGGACGTGCTCACGATCCAGGAGACGAAGTGCAAGCCGGAGCAGTTCCCGCGCGCGCCGTTCGAGGAGCGCGGCTTACACGTCGAGGTGCTCGGACTGAACCAGTGGAACGGCGTCGCGATCGTGAGCCGGCAGCCGTTGACCGAAGTGCAGCACTACTTCACCGACGTACCGATCTTCGGCGACAGCGAGGTCGCCGAGCCGCGTGCGCTGGCCGCCACGACGGGAGGCATCAGGGTCTACTCGCTTTACGTGCCTCACGGCCGCAGCCTGGACAACGAACACTACCGCTACAAGCTTGCCTGGCTCGAGGCGCTCGCGCGCGAGGCCGCGGGCATCGTCGACCGTCAGGTCGCCCTGACCGGCGACTGGAACATCGCCCCGTTCGATAGCGACGTCTGGGACATCGCGCTCTTCGAGGGCGCGACCCATGTTTCCGAAGCGGAACGCGCCGCGTTCAACCGATTCATCGACCTGGGTTACCGCGACGTGGTTCGGGACCTCGTGCCCGAAGGGTACACGTACTGGGACTACCAGCAGCTGCGGTTCCCCCGCAACGAAGGCATGCGGATCGACTTCATCCTCGCTTCCCCGACCCTGGCCGCCCGGGTGACCGACGCCTTCATCGATCGGGACGAGCGCAAGGGCAAGGGCGCCAGCGACCACGTGCCGGTAATGGTCACCGTCGCATGAGCGCCAGGCCCGCCGTGCTCCTCACGCGCGGTCTGCCGGAAAAGGCGACCCGGATCCTGGCTGACAGTACACACCTGACAGTCAACCTGCATGACCGCGCCATGTCGCGTGACGAGCTGGTCGCGGCCCTCCCGGACAAGACTGGGCTCCTGAGCCTCGTGACCGACACGGTCGACGCTGAGCTGCTCGACCTGGCCCCGGACCTGAAAGTAATCTCCAACTACGCGGTCGGCTACGACAACATCGACGTGAAGGCGGCGACGGAGCGGGGCATCATCGTGACCAACACGCCCGACGTGCTGACTGCCGCGACGGCCGACCTGGCGTTCGCACTGCTGCTCGCGGCGGCCAGGCGGGTTGTCGAGGGCGACCGCATGGTGCGCGCGGGCAGATGGACAGGCTGGGAGCCGATGCAGCTCCTCGGTGCCGAGGTGACCGGCAGCAGCCTGGGACTCGTCGGGCTCGGCCGGATCGGCCGGGCCGTGATTCCCAGGGCTCAGGGGTTCGGCATGAATGTCAGCTACTGGAACAGGACGCGGCTGTCCGAGGCGGAGGAGAAGCGGCTCCGGATCAACTACCTCGGTCTGGACGAACTGCTCGCGACCTCGCGCTTCGTATCGCTGCACGTGGCAGGCACGCAGGAAACGAGGCGCCTGATCGACCGCCGGGCGTTGCACCTGATGCGCAACGATGCATACCTGATCAACACCGCGCGGGGCACCGTGGTGGACGAGGTCGCCCTGGTCGATGCACTCCGGGAAGGCCGGATCGCGGGTGCGGGCCTCGACGTGTACGAGCGAGAGCCGGAGCTTGCCGTTGGCCTCGCAGGCCTTGCCAATGTCGTGCTGGCACCGCATCTTGGCAGCGCCACGGTCAGCACACGTACCGAAATGGCGCTGCTGGCTGTCGGGAACCTGCTGGCCGTGCTCGAGGGCGATGAGCCAGCCCACCGCGTGAACTGACGCTAAGCTGCGGATATGGACACAGATAAAGCGGTACTCGGGGCCTACATGACGGTGCCGGACGAGGAGACCGGCAGGGCAATCGCGCATGAACTGGTCGGCCGGCGGCTCGCTGCGTGCGCCAACATCTTTCCCGGGGTGAGCTCCATTTACGCCTGGAACGGCACGATCGCGTCAGAAACCGAGGTGGTGGTGTGGTTCAAGACGACCGAGGCAAGGCGTGAGGAGCTGATCGCGGCCGTAAGGGAACTCCATCCGTATGACGTCCCCTGTCTGGTCGCCTATCCTGCGGCGGGTGGGCTTCCGGAGTATCTGGACTGGGTACGCACGGAGAGCGCCAAGCCCGGCTAGCCCTCACGCACCAAGCTTGATCCGGGCAGCAGTGAGCGTGCCTTCCTCGAGCCCTTCAGACTTGCGGACCGCCGCCTTGACTGGCAGCACGTAGCCGCCGTCCTTCAGCCAGAGCGAGGTGGTCCACTCGGTTCCACCGATGCGGGCAGTGACCGGGATCATGCCCCATCCGTAGGTAACGAGGGCCGCGACCATCCGAACCTGCTCGCACGCCTCGGGCGAGAGGCTGACGAAGTAGAAGGGCGCCGGCCCGCGCCAGTGCCAGAGCTCACCCGCAAAGGTGATCGTCATGCGGCATTCTAGCGGACGTGCGGGAGCACACCGGCCAGGAACGCCTCCGTGTCGTCGACGCCGACCCCGATGAGGCGGGCCCGATGGTGAGTTCAGGCTCGGGTGCTTCCTCGGCCCCGTGCACCGCAACGATGGCCCCCAGCGGTACGACCGCCTCCCAGCGAAGCCCGTAACTCAGCCTCAGCCACTTGGCGCCCAGCTGGTGCGGCCGGTTCCTGCGGGCGGCCATGTCACCGAGCACCCAGAGCAGTGAGTAGCCGCTCAAGGCGGTAAGGATCCAGGCGGCGAGAGGGCTGTACATGTGCATCAGGAAGTGGATCGGCACGATCTCGATGCAGATGGCGAGCGCGACGGCGACGAAGACGGTGTCGTCCTCCGACCCGTGGCTGGTGAAAGCCCGGGCACGGCGCCGCTTGCCTCCTGCCTGCCGAGACCAGGAACCCTCAGGGGCCGCCGTCAAGGGACTATCGTCCCCGAGCCGGTTGGCATAAAGTCTTGTGTGATCCCTTGATAGCCGCGATTCTCATCTTCCTCCTGACGCTTGCCCTGGTCATCGTGCAGCCGCGCGGCCTCGGAATCGGCTGGAGCGCACTGCTTGGCGCGGGCCTTGTGATGGTCACGGGCATCGTGACGCCCGGAGATATCCCGGAGGTCTGGTCGATCGTCTGGAACGCGACGGCGACCCTGATCGCGATCATCGTGACCAGCATGCTGCTCGACGAGGCGGGCTTCTTCGAGTGGGCCGCGCTGCACGTGGCGCGGTGGGGAGGCGGAAACGGCCGGCTGCTCTTCGGCCTGCTCGTACTGCTCGGAGCGGTTGTCGCAGGCCTCTTCGCCAACGACGGGGCCGTGCTGATCATGACGCCACTCGTGATGGCGATGCTTCACGCGCTCGGTTACGGCCCGGCCGCCACGCTGGCGTTCGTGATGGCGGCCGGCTTCGTCTCCGACACCGCCAGCCTCCCGTTCGTGATTTCCAACCTGGTGAACATCGTCTCGGCCGACTATTTCGGTCTGGGCTTCAGCGAGTACGCCAGCGTGATGGTGCCGGTCAACGCGGTCTCGGTAGTTGCGACGCTGGTAATCCTCTACTGGTACTTCCGGCGCGACATCCCGACGCACTATGAGCGTTCGCGGCTGCGCGATCCGGACGCCGCGATCCGGGACCGGGCGACCTTCCGGGCAGGGTGGTTCGTGCTACCGGCCCTGTTGGTTGGTTTCTTCGGCCTCGAAGGCACCGGCGTGCCCATCAGCGCCGTCGCCGCGGCCGGAGCCGTGGTGCTGCTCGCGGTCGCGGCCAATGGCGGCAGGATCGGCACGCGCCGCGTCCTGGCGGCCGCCCCGTGGCAGGTAGTCCTGTTCTCCCTCGGCATGTACATCGTGGTCTACGGCCTCCGGAACGAAGGACTGACCGACCTGCTCGCGGGAGTGCTCGACGTGTTCGCCGGCCACGGAGTCCTGGTGGCAACCGTCGGCACCGGCATGCTGAGCGCGCTGCTTTCATCGGTCATGAACAACCTGCCGACGGTGCTTGTCGGGGCGCTCTCGATCGACGCGGGCACCGCAGATGGGGTGGTCAGGGAAGCGATGATCTATGCGAACGTCGTGGGCAGCGACCTTGGTCCCAAGATCACGCCGATAGGTTCCCTGGCCACACTGCTCTGGCTTCATGTCCTCGCGCGTCGGGGACTGGTGATCACCTGGGGCTACTACTTCCGGGTCGGGATCGTCCTGACGCTGCCCGTGCTGCTGGTGACGCTGCTTGCCCTTGCACTGAGGCTGGCATGAACTGACCGAATAGAAGTTCCGCACACAATCTGCCTGCCGCGGTCAGCTAGGATTATTCTCACTTATGAAAAAACCAAACATGAAACTTGCCGTACCCTTACTGCTGTTCACCCTGCTCGCCCACATGGGCGCCAGCGCCCTGGCGGCACCCTTCTTCCTGCCCACCGGGGTGGACGTGCACAACACCGGGGACCCGCGCATCGAGGCCGACAGCGCCGGCAACCTGCACATGGTCTACCCGTACGTGGCCGCGATGGGTGCCGTCTACGCGTGGTGCCCGGCGGGCTGCGCGGACGACAGCCTGGTGTACACCGTGGCCTTCGAAACTGACACCGCCGTCAGTAACGCCATGGTCGCGGTCGACTCCACCGACCGGCCGCACGTGCTGCTCGGGACGCACGAACAGATCATCTACGCCACCTGTGAGGGCGACTGCCGGATGGGCGGCAACTGGCGCTACGGAGTGATCCATGAGCACGACGGCGACTGGGAGATCACCGGCGAGGCGTTCACGCTCGACCCGGCGGGCCGGCCGCGTTTCCTGATGCACTCGTACCAGGCGTACCTGGGCCTGTTCGCGCCGGAGCCCGGCACCAGGTTCTTCACCTGCGACGCCGACTGTCTGCAGGCTGACTCGTGGTCGAGCAGCCTGATCAGCGAGCAGAGCTGGCTGGAGCCGACGTTCCGTTACGACACTTCAGGTGTGGCGCACGTGTCCGCAGTCATACCGGTCGATGAGGTCGATCTGGTCGCCTACCTGCGCTGCGACACCGACTGCGGCAACGAGGTGGAAGACAACTGGCCGGGCGTCGGGCTCGCCAACGCATTTTCGGACCGCTACATCGAGGAGATCAGCCCCGCCGTCTCGATGGCGCTCACGGGCAGTGGCGGCGTCAGGCTCGCCTTCCTGGCGGCTGACGACGCCTCTGAGCGCATGCTCGTCTACTTCCAGTGCGACACCGGCTGCACCGAGCCGGACGCGAGCGGCTGGGACGGCCTCATCATGCAGCAGGGCGAGGACGCGAGCAACCTGGGCGACGGCATCGACCTGGCACTGGACGGTCAGGACCGCCCGCGCCTTGCCTACACCGTGCAGAGCAGCATCCTCGTCGCCACCTGCAACACCGACTGCACCAACGCGAGCGGGAACGACGACTGGGGTGCCACGCGTGCGGAACTGAGCAGCGACATCCCGCCGGACGACATCTTCCTGTATCACAACTGCACGGTCGGCTTCTGGAACCTCAGGCAGCCCTCGATAGCCCTCGGGCCGGACGGACAGCCCGCGGTCGCCTACCGGGCCGAGGACATCAGCGTCGGCTTCACCACGCCGGACCCGACCAGGCCGGCGTGCACCGCAGGTGTCGACATGACCATGGCCCGCCTCAGCATCGTGCAGCCGGACTGACACGCCTGCTCAGAGGCAGAACTCCCCGGCCGGTGCGAACCCTTCGTCACCGCGGCGGCACTCGTAGGCCACATCGGTGTAGAACGCGGGCGTCAGGGCATCCCCGAAGACGGTGACGCGCTGCCAGATTGCGGCAAGCGAATCGTCGGCAAGCTCGCGCTGCACCACGACGGCATCGACCGACGCGTCCTGGCCCAGATTGCGCTCGACCGTGACCTCGGCGACCACGCGGTCCTGCCCGATCACCTCGGCCGTGTAAACGTCGAAGCCCGCCCTTTCGACGGCCAGGGCCAGTACTCCGGCGGGCGTGGGGAAGCCGGCCGCATCGAACCCGAAGCCGGTCTCGAAGAGGGCCACGGCAGCGTCGGTCTCCTCGGCACCCTGCCAGACGGCGGCGTCCTCGATGGCTGTCGCCGTCTCGTCGCATGAGGCGGCAGCCTCGCCCTCCAGCTCGCGGTACGAGGCGGCCCAGATGACGGCGTTGTTGCCCATCAGCTGCTGCATCACCAGCCGCCACTCGGAGTGGGGGCCCTCGCCGAACTCCTCGGCCGGCGCGACGTTGTCCGCGCCGTAGGCAGCCACGTTCTCGGCATGGATGGCGGGGCCCAGGTTGCAGCGCTGCAGGGAGGCGAGCACGATCCGCTCGGGGTCCGCGGCCGGCGAGGCGTCAGCCTCGATCACGCGCACATGCATGTGCAGACGGCTGCGCTGCAGGTCGCCCTCCATCACCCGTGGCACCAGGGCGGCCTTCACGAGCGGATCGAGCCTGCCGCTGGCGAGCAGCGCGGACTCGTCACCTTCCGCCCTCACGTGGTCCTCGATCGCCAGCTCGACGTAATACGTGTCGATCTCTGTGTAATCACCGTCAGTTGCCAGGAAGTCGCCTATCACGGTCTCGAGGGCCGCGGCGTCCAGTGGTCCGTCCGAGGCGTGCGCGGCGGCCAACGCCATGAGCAGTGAGAACGCGATGGTGGTGAGCAGTGCCAGTCCTGTCCGGTTTGCCAGCTTTGTCATGTGCGTATCGTATTGCAGATGGCGTCAAGCGAACGTCAATCGCGCCCACCATTTGCGGCGACGGGCCAGACTTGCGTGCTGGAGTAGACTGCTGGCTGTGGCGAGCGTAGCCACCATTACTGTGCGCCGGGAGTCACGATTGAAACAAACACCGCAACTTGTCACCGGTCTGTTCCTCATGCTGTTCTCTGCCGCCGCGTTCGGAACGTCCGGCGCGCTGGCGAAGGGCCTGCTGGCGTCAGGCTGGACCCCGGCCGCCGCGGTCACCTGGCGCGTCGCCATCGGGGCCGCCGTGCTGGCCGTTCCGGCGCTGCTGTCGATGCGGGGCCGCTGGCACACCCTGCGGACAGGCTGGCCGACTGTGCTGCTCTTCGGCGTGATCGCCGTCGCCGGCTGCCAGCTTGCGTACTTCCTGGCTGTCGAGCGGCTCTCGGTGGCCGTAGCTCTGCTGCTCGAGTTCAGCGGCGTGCTGCTGGTGGTGCTGTGGCTCTGGGCCAGGCGGGGGCAGCGGCCCCGGCCGCTGACGGTGGCGGGCAGCATCATCGCGGTCATAGGTCTCGTGTTGATCCTTGACGTGTTCGGCGTGGTCCGGCTCGATCCTGTCGGCGTTTTCTGGGGCCTGGTTGCGGCGGCCGGGCTCGCCTCATACTTCATCCTGGCGGCGGACGAGAGCCACGGGTTGCCGCCACTCTTCGTCGCCGGCGGCGGACTGGCGGTCGGCACGGTCGTGCTCCTGGTTGCGGGCGGAGCAGGACTGGTGGGTTTCAGCTGGAACACGGCGGATGTGCTGCTGGCGGGCTGGAGCGTCCCGTGGTGGCTGGACATCGCGCTGCTGGGCGTGGTCGCGGCGGCCTTCGCTTACCA
>ERZ869909.995-NODE-995-length-25794-cov-4.112299_pt1 | contig 25794 bp, 23 predicted proteins | sample MGYA00520892_ERZ869909 | MGnify/ENA primary metagenome ERZ869909 (study PRJEB32215, sample SAMEA104723947) | bioreactor metagenome | biome: bioreactor; feature: anaerobic bioreactor; material: water | place: China | collected 2015-03-12 ... | reverse complement strand
TTCGTGGCTCATGTGACATCCTCCATGGCCCGATGACGACCGGCTTGGCGGTCGACACATCAGAAGCGTTCGCTTTGTGTCCGAAGCGACGGACCAGAAGCGCCATGGGTACCGATACGTCGGCACCTGACGGCTATATATATCCGTCAGGCGCCAAGAGCAAGCCCTGTTCTATGTTTTTTTTACCTGACGAAGGTGGCTACCTCATGAGAGGCCGTATTCGGCCTTCAGTCGTTCGAGTTCCATCTGGGTCTCGACGCGTTCGGTGACGTCCTTCTGCACGCCGATGTAGTAGGTGAGCTTGTCCTCCTCATCGTACAGGGGTGTGATCGACAGCTCATTCCAGAATAACGTGCCGTCCTTGCGGTAGTTGCGCAGCACCTCGCGACAGGGGCGTCCCTCGCTGAGGGCCTTGCGAATGTTGTCAAGGCCAGGCTGGTCACGGTCCTCTTGCTGAAGGAAGCGGCAGTCTTGATAGAGGATCTCGTCAGCGCTGTAGCCGGTGAGTCGTTCGAAGCCCTTGTTGACGTAGATCAGAATGTTCTCGTCACCCTCCTGCTCGGCGACGACGATGCCGTCCACCGAGGCGTCGACGATGCGCTCGAGCAGTTCCGGGCTGATCATTGGGGATCGTTTCATACAAGGCATTCCTGTCTCGGGTCCTGGCTATCGGCTAGCCGACAACGGCTCATTTCGATGATATATCATGGCCAGCCCGCGGGGCGTTGACAATCTTTACCCGCGGTTACCGCTCCACATCGGGCAGTTTGCTGGCGCTGAGTGCCGCTGCCAAAGCCATGGCGGCGAGAAACACCAGCAGCCAGGTGGTGCCCAGCCACTGGGCGAGGGCGCCCACCAGGCCGCCTGCCAGCAGCATCAGCGCGCCGGTGATGGTATTCGAAAGGGCCACATAGAGTGCGCGCCGCTCCTCTCCGGCCATGTCGACGATATAGGTCTTGCGCCCCAGGCGGACGCCGGCATGCACGATCACCAGCAAGGCATAGACTACGGCATAGGGCCACACCGTGCTCGTCCAGCCGCCGGGCAGCCAGGCGAAACTGGCGCCCAGCAGGCAGCAAGCCGCTGCCCCCAGGCCGGTATCGCGCATCACCGTGCGGCTGGACGCATCCGAGCGCTTGCCCCAGACGGGGCTTGCCACCATCCCGGCAACGCCGGATACCACGATGAGGATGCCTAGACCGCCAAGTTCGGCGCCACTCTGCTGCTGGCCCAGCAGCGCCACATAGGGCAGCGCCAGGGCGCTGGCAAGCAGCAGCGCCCGGGAGAGATTGAAGTGCAGGAAATCACGATCGTCGCGCAGCAGGCGCAGCCCCAGCTTGATGCTGTCCCAGGCGTTCTCGCCTCCCTCCACGGCTCCCGGGGTTTCGCGAATGCCCACCGCGCAAAGGGCATTCAGCCCCCAGCCGAGTGCCGCTACGCCAAGCAGCGTGGCCAGCGCCAGCTCGCCTGGGCGATCCTCGAACAGGATCAGCACCAGGCCCGCCGCCAGGGTCACGGCACCGGCCACACTACCGCTCCAGCCCAATAGGGTGCCGCGCCGGCCCTTGGCGATGGTCTTGCCCAGCACGTCCTTGGTGGCAATCGACGAGAGCCCCCTGGCGAGGGACAGGGCCACCAGCATGATCAGGACCAGGGCGCCGCCAATGGTACCGTTGCCGAACAGGGCGAGCAGTGCCAGCCCCGCTGCGGCGAGGGCCTGCAGCGCCCCGCCGGCCGCCCAGGCCCACTTGCGCTCGGGTTTGAGCCGGATGAAACCCGCCACGAACAGTTGTGGCAGCAGGGCGCCCGACTCGCGTATCGGCACAAGCAGGCCCACCATCCACAGGGGGGCGCCGATCACACCGAGCAGCCAGGGCAGCACCAGGCGAGCGCTGGAGAGCTCGTCGGCCAGCTTGTTGCCCAGGGACGCGAACAAATGCAGGAAGAAGTTATGTGGCTGTTCGTCACATGCCTCATCGGGAATGTCACGACACATCCTGCTGTCCTCGTCACCGGTCAACCATTCGTAGAGTCGGGACTGACTGATCTCGCGTTCAGCCATGCGGGCTCCTCGGCTGTTATCATCGGGCCCATCATTGTTGCGACAGGGAGGCCGACATGTCACGTATCCGCATCCACTACTGCACCCAGTGTCAATGGCTGCTGCGCAGCGCCTGGCTGGCCCAGGAACTGCTGTCCACCTTCGGTGAGGACCTCGATGAGGTGGCGCTGGTGCCGTCCCATGGCGGCTATTTCGAGATATTCTTCGACGACGACTCGCTCTGGGAGCGCAAGCGGGACGGTGGCTTCCCCGACAGCAAACAGCTCAAGCAGCGGGTCCGGGACCGGCTCGATCCGGGGCGGGATCTAGGGCATGTCGATCGATAAGCGCTATTCAGGAGGAAACCGGGGCGGCATTTTCAGACATGCGTTGTTTCACACTATCGAGCGCCTGCTCCAGTGCCTTGCAATAGCCGGTACGAGACAGCTGTTGCAGAGCCTGTTCGTTGATTCCTCCTGAGGTTTGGCAATCGGCGACGAGTTGGGTGAAATCCCCATCGGGGTAGTCATCACATAAGGCGCCTAACGCTGTCAGCATGCCTGAGATAAAGCGCCCGGCCTGATCCGATGCAATACCCTGCTGTCTGGCCCAGGTTGCCATGGTGTCGATGGAAGCAAAGTATGGCGCCATCATGGCTGTAAGGGCCCACAAGGTGTCCAGTGCCGATTCGTCCGCTGTGACCTCGAGCGCCCCTAGCTGTTCGAATAGCAAGATGGCCTGTTGTTGACCGGGGTAGAGCAGAATCGGCCCCGATGTCTTGGCCACATAAGGTAGTGTGGCTGCACGCACAACGGATGCGGCGGGTAATACCCACTGAATGACTTTAGTGAGTGGCAGTAGTGCCATCATGGATATCACCACGTGATCGGGGCGAAACCGCAGGCCTGAGAGAACTGATTCCGCCACTTGCGGGCGAATGGTCAAGAGTACCGTGTCAGTAGCGTCCAATACGGCCTGGTTAGACGACGCGACTTGCACGATATCAGGGTAGTACTCGGCCAGAGCGGCAGCGCGGTAGGCGTTGCGCGGTGATAAGACAATTCGTTCAATGTTTCCCTGGCGTTGCAGGCCGTAGACGATAGACTCTGCCAGGTGTCCGGTACCGATGATACCTATGGTCATTTATTCCCTCCCATTATGTTCAGGAAGCTTTCTGAGATCGGCTTGAATATGGCTGAAACTGTTGAAAAGCCAGCCCGGCGAGGATTAAAGCGAGGCCAATAGGAGTTGAAGGCAATAGAGCCTCTCCTAGAACCAGGAAAAGGATCAGCAGTGAGATAGGCGGCGCCAAGAAAATCAAGCAGGATATCTTTGCCGTACGAGTGGTTTTATTCATGGCGCTTTGCCAGAGAATAAAGGCCAGGCCCATTTCAAAAAGGCCTACATAGATACCTGCAGAGATACCGGCTAATGGTAGGTTTCGCCAGTCGGATAATAGTAGGGCTAGCAGGGTTAAAACGGGAACTGCAATGCTGAAGTTCTGCCACTGGGCAAGGAGTGCAGGGCGTTTGTCCCGCGTGTTCATCAGCCAGTAGAACGCCCATAAGAGGGTCGAGAGCAGTGCCATCCCTACTCCCAGCGCATCTGAGAAACCCATGCCCAGCAAGTCACCACGTGTAGCAATAACCAGTACACCGCTATAGGCGATCAGACCAGCCAGTACATCGTATCGTGTCAGGCGATGACCAAGAATTGGAACGGCCAATAGGGCCATGGTCAGCGCCCACGTGTAGTTCAGCGCCATCGCTTCCTGACCAGGAAGCCGATCATAAGCAATCAGTAGGATCAGGTAGTAGACCACAGGATTCATGAGGCCGGCCCAGAGGGCCGTTCGCCAGCGAGTCATCACAGCTTCGCGTAGAGTGCCCTGCCACCACAGCATCCCGGTCATCAGCAGCCAAGAGACGGAGGCGGCGATCCATACCAGCTCCAGTGGTGTTAGATAACCTAGGGCCACTTTGAAAGCCGTAGCCACAGTAGACCAGAGCAGCACAGCCCCGAGCCCCAGCAGGAGTGCTTGCTGATCAGCTTTCATGTTATCCCCTACAGCGGTACTCAATGCAGATATGGATGCAGTGTTTCGCGCCAATGTTGTCTGGAATATTCTTCAGTGAGTGTCTGATAAAGCCTGTTGTGCCTGGGCGCGCCCCTCCAGGATCGAGGCGATGCCCTCGCAGGCCTCAATAATATGCGTCTCGAGGAGAGTGCATGCCTCTTCAACCTTGCCTGCGCGAGAGAGTTCGAGCAGGTCGTGGTGCTCCCGCTCCGCCTTTTTGATCTTCTGCGTATAGAGCAGCTGCATACGGATATAGCGATCGGATTTGGTGTTCAACTGACTGATAATGGACATCGTTTCGGGTAGCCCGGCTGGAGTGTACAGGGCCTGGTGAAATGCGAAGTTATAATCGCTCCAATTATTGACTTGGTCTCCCGAGTCCAGTGCCGCATCGTATTTACGTAATATGCTTTCGGCGCTCTTGAGATCCGCTTCGGAAAGGTTGGGAATCGCGCGCTTCAATACATAGGTCTCAAGCAATACCCTCAACTCGAATAGCTCACGAATCTTGCTGACCGAGAGCTCAGTCGTAAAAGCACCACGGTGTGCATGAAACTCCACCAGGCCTTCTGATTCAAGGGTCAACAAGGCTTCGCGCACAGGAATTCGACTAACGTCATAGTCCTTGGCCAAGGCATCTTGGCGGAGCTGATATCCACCTTGGAACTCTCCTCCAAGAATCCGTTTGCGAAGGTCGTTCGCAACGAATTGCGCGCGCGTCTTGTAAGTTGCCATAGCTTCGAACCGCTTAGAGAGTGTCAATGCACATTTTATACAAACTGAGATGGAAGTCCATCACCTCGCTGCAGGCGGGACTTCCGAGCCGGGTAGTGAGTGAGCATGGCCAAAGTTGAAGGCGCATAAACCCTGGAAAGGAGCGAGCCGCCATCCTCATTGAATGGGAGCTACTCAAGTGGCTGTTGGCAGAGCCTTTCATGTCTCGCGCTGCCCATCGATCAAGCGGAGGAGTCCCAACGGGTTACGCTCCTTGAGCGCTTCAGGGCGCATTGCATCTGGTAGGTTCTGGTAGCACACGGGTCTCAGGAAACGGTGAATCGCCGCACTTCCCACTGAGGTGGTACGGCTGTCAGAGGTTGCCGGACAGGGCCCCCCATGGACCATGGCGTGGCACACCTCCACCCCTGTAGGCCAACCGTTCACCAGGACCCGGCCGGCCTTGCGCTCCAGGATCGGCAGCAGGCTGCGGGCGCAGTCGAGATCGGCGTCGTCCATCTGCAGAGTGGCGGTAAGCTGGCCCTCCAGGTGTTCAGCGACCTGTTTCAGCTCTTGAACGTCGATACACTTGACGATCAGCGATGCGGCGCCAAAGATTTCCGCCTGCAGCACCTCGCTGTCGAGGAAATCTTTCGCCGAGGCCAGGTACAGGCCTGTCTGGCACCGGTTCGGGCCTTCGCTTTTCTGGCCCCGAGCGACTTCACTCACCTTGCCGCTCTCGATCAGTGCCGCCACGCTGCTTTCATAAGCCTCGAAGATGCCGGGGGTGAGCATGATCTGGCTACTGCTCTGACTCACTGCCACACTTGAGGCCTCAATGAAGGCCTTGAGCTCTGGCCCCTGGACGGCGATCACCAGCCCAGGATTGGTGCAGAACTGTCCGGCGCCCAGATTGAGTGAGGCCACGAAGCCCTCGGCCACATCCTGACCGCGGGCCTTGAGCGCCTCGGGCAGCACGAATACCGGGTTGATCGAGCTCATCTCGGCGTAGACCGGGATCGGATCTGGGCGGGATTGTGCCGTGGCAAGTAGCGCTTGCCCGCCGCTGCGTGAGCCGGTGAAGCCCACTGCCTTGATTCGCGGGTCTGCGACCAGGGCTTGGCCTATCTCTCGGCCGGAGCCGAACAGCAGCGAAAACACCCCCTCGGGTAGTCCACACGCCGCTACCGCCTTCTGGATGGCGCGGCCGACCAGTTCACTAGTGCCAGGGTGTCCGGAGTGAGCCTTGACGATGACCGGGCATCCGGCGGCCAGTGCCGAGGCGGTATCGCCGCCGGCCACCGAGAATGCGAGCGGGAAGTTGCTGGCACCGAATACCGCTACCGGACCCAAGGCGATGTGGCGCTGACGTAAGTCGGTACGCGGCAGTGGCGAACGTTCGGGGAGCTCTGGGTCGATGCGTACGTCGAGCCATTCGCCGGTGCGGACCACTTGAGCGAACAGCCTTAGCTGGCCGCAGGTTCGGCCTCGCTCACCCTCAAGGCGCGGGATAGGCAACCCTGTCTCATTGCTGGCTCGCAGGATCAATTCGTCGCCCAACGACTCGATTTCGATGGCGATGGTCTCGAGAAAGCGCGCGCGGATTTCGGGTAAGGTCTCACGATAGTCATCGAACGCGGCCCAGGCCAATGTGGTGGCGCTCCTTACGTGCTCGATGGTACCACCGGCATAGGTTGGTTCCAGGCGTTCGCTCGTGGCGGGGTTGATAGCCTGAAGGGTGGCTTGGCTTCCTCGAACAGCTTGCTGGCCAATCAGTAGCTTGCCTTCCAACGTCATATTCGTCTCCTTGAGCGCGCTAGCGCGCTGCTGCCGAGTCACTGGGTTGATGGCAGCTGCGATTCGCACTGCCACGCTGAGATTCGAGGCCCAGGCGATCAGGTTGCTCCAGGGTCTGGGCGCGAGAGCAGCAAATTACGATAGGCCCATCAAGATGCATCGAGAGAGGCAGACCATTCCGTGTACCACTTTCGGAACAGTGCGTACTGTGTCTCGACATAATTACGCTGGGCGTCGCTCAGGGCGTCGGTCGCGTTGAAATGCAGGGCGTATTCGTGATCGCCGTTAAGCACCATGAGATGCTTGTAATACAGCACCAGATCCGCCCCTTCATCGAAGGACGACAAAACGTCCAATGCCGCTTCGAGTTCCTGTGCAAGGCGACGCGCTTTGACATCTCCCTTTGCGGCTTGCCGGCTCAATGCAATGAGATGCAATACTTCGCGAGGTAATGCGTTGCCGATGCCGGTGATCGCACCCGTTGCGCCGCAGTTGACGAAACCATGGAACACCGTAGTGTCGACACCCACCATGAGCGTGATGTCATCGCTCTTTGAGGTGATGTGTTCTGCCGCGTATCTCAGGTCTTCGGCCCCACCGAATTCCTTGAAACCAATAAGATTTGGGTGTTCCTGACGCAGCGCAAAGAACAGGTCCGCACGAGTGGCGAAACCGTAATAGGGGCTATTGTAGATAACGGCGGGGAGGTCGGGGGCCGCTTCCAGGATGGCTGAAAAGTGGGCTTTCTGGGCCGCCGCAGAAGTGCCTCGTGACAGGACGCGGGGAATCACCATCAATCCATGTGCGCCGACCTTGGCAGCATGGGCGGCGTGGGATACGGCCTCCCTGGAGTTGACTGCACCGGTGCCAACGATCGTGGGGACATCTGCGGCTACCAGTCGGGCCACGCCCTCCTGTCGCTCGGCCTCGGTCAACAGCGGCCAGTCACCCATGGAACCGCAGTACACCACACCGCTCATACCGATATCGATTAACTCGCGACCCTTGGCCACGAGGGCGTCGAAATCTGGCTTGCGATCCTTGGTACAGGGGGTCATCAGCGCGGGGATACAGCCAGTGAAAATATTCTTGTTCATCATGGTTTCTTTCCGTTGGTTTTATCTATGTCAATGATCAGCGCCGTGGTCGTTATCGAGGTCACTGGAGCCGAGTGGTGCGAACTTGCTGCCGCGGGATGAGGTTGGTGTCAAGGTCACGAGGCCGTAATCCCCCAAGCGAAGGGGTCTTGCTCATCGATCAGCAGGGTGGTGTCCGCACTCAGGTGAGCGCGTCCCTTGATGAAGGGGCGAATGCGATCACCTTCCCATTCGTAATATCCCTCGAACCGGCCTCCGCAGATGCCGGCCTTGACCCAGACCTCACCGGGAGCCAATTTGCCGTCCTCCGCGAGGCAGGCCAGCTTGGCGCTGGTGCCGGTTCCACAGGGCGAGCGGTCGTAGGCCTTACCGGGGCAGAGCACGAAATTGCGACTATCCGCCAAGGCGTCCTCGGCAAATAACTCGATATGGTCGATCAATCCACCGTCCTCACCGCTGATCGATTGGTCTTCGAGCGTTTTCCGTATCGCCCAGGTGAAGGACGTCAGGGCCTCGACATTTTCGAGTTCCAGCGGGTGGTTGTGCTCTTCGACGAGAAAGAACCAGTTGCCGCCCCAGGCGATATCGCCGTGGACCAGGCCATACCCTGGTACTTCGATGGGGACCTGCTGCCGATATCGATAGGCAGTCACGTTCCGCACGGTGACCGCGCCATCATTGTGCAGCGTGGCGTTGATGGTGCCGACAGGCGTATCGATCTTGTGTGATCCCGGGGTTATCAGGCCGAGGTGGTGCAGGGATGCCACCAGGCCGATGGTGCCGTGGCCGCACATTCCCAAATAACCGGTGTTGTTGAAGAAGATCACGCCACAGGTTGCATCTGACGATTCCGGCTCGCAGTACAAGGCCCCGACCAGCACATCATGGCCTCGTGGCTCAAGCATGCAGGCTCGCCGCCACTCATCGTGTGAGCTGCGCAGCATCTCCAGCTTTTCCTGGATCGTGGTCCCCGTGAGGGCAGGGAAACCTTCCAGTACAAGCCGCGTCGGCTCTCCCGCCGTATGGGAATCAATGACATGAACTCGTTTCATGCGCTCCTCCTGTTTGTTCGTTTCCTCGTTTCCAGGGTAGGGGCCTCTCCTTGGGGTGAGCGCATCTTTCCCGGATATTATATATTTTATACAATCATGGCGGGTATTGGAAGTCCTTTCCCTGAAATGGCATCTCTCCAGGGTATGACGCTGAACTGGACAACGAAGGGTCCTGATAAGCGGTGTACAGGTGGACGTCCTACGTGACTGATCGGTATGGGTTTAGGGATTGGGTGGGGCATAAGGCAGGGTGCTCCGACATGTTGAGTGGTGCCGAACGTTCATGTGCTTGGGGTCAGCTAGACATCGGTTATGGATGCTTGCCAAGATCGATCATATAATTTATACAATCAAGGGATGGAATTTCAACCGAGTAACCAACATGGCTCAGACGCAGCCCGATCCTACGACATCAATGCAGGCGTGCTCGCAACAGGAGACCGCCCTCGACGATGCCGACATCGCGGTGATCGGTGCGGGTGTCATCGGTACCGCCTGCGCCCTGGAGCTAGCCCGTCAGGGTCTTCGTGTACGGGTGCTGGACTGCGATGCGCCGGGGATGGGGGCCTCATTCGGTAACGCGGGCCATATGGCTACGGAACAGGTTTTTCCCATCGCCGACGCCTCTCTGTTGAAGCGCATTCCGGGGATGCTGATGGATCCTAAGGGGCCGCTACGTCTGGATTGGCGTTATTTGCCGAAGTCCACTCCCTGGCTGATGAGGTTGCTCTGGAATCTGCGGCCATCTCCCTATAGGCGAAGCGTGGCTGGGATCCGGGCACTCAACGAAGTGAGTCTGGCGGCCTGGCAGGAGCTGTTGGCGAGCATCGACAAGCCCTGGCTTCTGAGGCATGAGGGGTCACTGCTGGTGCACGAGAGAGATGAGACGACCGACGCGCTTGCGCAGGCAATGAGGCGTTTCTCCGCCGAAGGTGTGGCCTGCGAGCGGTTGAGCGGCAAGGCTGTGCGGCAAATGGCCCCTTCACTGACCGAACGCATCTGCGGTGGTCTCTTCTTCCCTGAGACAGGCCATGTGATCGATCCCCATCGCTTGGTCAAGGATCTTGTGGAGGCCGCCGAGGCTGTCGGAGTGCGTTTCTCTCAAGCCGAGGTAACGGGGGGGCGGGCAAGTGCCACCGGTATTTGCCTGGAGACAAACCGTGGGGTGATGAATGTACCGCGAGTTCTGATTGCCGCAGGGGCACACTCAGCGCCGTTGGTCGCCTCACTGACCGGGACAAGGGTGCCGCTGGATACGGAGCGTGGCTACCATTTGATGCTGCCTCGCGAGGGTGATCGCTTACCGATGGCGGTTACCTCTCTGGAGCGGCGTTTCATCATGACCCCGTTGGCTGAGGGGCTGCGACTGGCAGGGACCGTAGAGTTCGCCGGCCTCGATCGCCCCCCGCGTATGGAGCGAGCCTGGAGGCTCAGGGAGCTGGCACAGGGCTTGTTTTCTCGGCCTCTGGACGAGACGGATGCAACCCCCTGGATGGGGTTTCGTCCCTCGCTACCAGATTCGTTACCGATTATCGACCGGGCAGGACCGGAGGGGCGGGTCTGGCTGGCCTTCGGGCATCACCATCTTGGGCTGACCCAGGCAGCAATCACTGCTCGCTTAGTCGGTCAGTTCACACTCCCTGAGCGAGAGTCGAGGGAGGCGGCATTACCGTCGCTGCGCCCCTATCGGCTGGCACGTTTTGCGTGACTTTACCAGGCTCGGCGACTTCTTGTAGGTCCTCCGGCAGGTGCATATAGAAGCTTGACGAGTTGGCGGAGGAGTGCTGGAAAAGTCTTGCGGGTCCAGGGCCTTTCGGTTAAATTCGTAAATGTAGATTGTATATAATATAAATTAATCGCCGTTGAGCTTGATGATTTAGAAATAAAAACAAGGAGATAGAGTAATGATGATGCAGAGAAAAGGTTTGGTAGTGGCACTGACCGCAGCAACGCTAGGTGCTGCCGTAGGGCCGGCCATGGGTAGTGAGGGCAATGGCGACTCCCCCTTGGGCAATAGCCCGATTCGTTTGGTCATCCCTTTTGGCCCCGGTGGCGGCTCCGACATGACGGCCCGTGTGCTCACGGCCACCGCACCGGAATTCTGTGGCCCGCGCATTGACGTCGTCAGCATGAGCGGGGCCGCGGGCCTTGAAGCGGTCAATTACGTCATGAATGCTGAATCAGATGGCCACACTCTGTTGGTAACTGACTATGGTCCCATCGTGACGTCTGGCTACGTTGACGACGTGGAATGGTCCCATGACGACTGGGACCCCGTCATGCTGTTCACCGAGTGGCTGCCCACCGTTTATACCCGTGCTGATCATGACATCGACAGCATTGAGGATTGGGTGGCGCAGCTAGAAGCAGAGCCGAATTCGGTTACCTTTGCCCATGCGGCCCCACTCGGCATCGTACATTTGCCGCTGATCCTCTTCGAGATGGAGACGGGGCTCGAGAACCGTCATATTCCCACCTCGGGTGGTGGCGAGACCCGCAGTATGGTCATGGGGGGGCACGTCGATCTGGGCATGACACTGCCGGCCAGCATTGCGGCTGAAGTCGAGAACGGCACGCTCAAGGCGCTGGGTACCTTTGCTGACGAACGTGCCGATGTGTTGCCCGATGTGCCGACGTTCAAGGAAGCGGGATACGACGTTTCTTTGCCAGCTTGGTTGATGATTTTCGCCAAGGATGACGTGCCGCAGGAAACCAAGGCGTTTCTCCAGGACTGCTTTATGGAAGCGCTGGCGACGCCGACAGCTGTCTCCATGAGCGATCGGACCAATGCCGGCATCGATCCACGTGGAATGGAGGCTTCAGCCGACCTCTACCGCAACACGGTAGAAGTGGTGGGCAACATTCTGCGTGAGATTGGCGAGATCGATTAAGCGTACGACCGAATGAGCGGGGGCGGCAGTGAGTAGCTGCCGCTTCTTGTGTATCTATACGATCTCTCTCACCAGTACTTGCCGGAGTCTTCCATGCTTGAAGCGCTTACGGATGCCTTGTCACTGGCACTGGATCCCTCGGTACTGATGTTTGTGGCGCTGGGAATTCTGCTGGGTATCACCCTGGGCGCCATACCGGGCCTTAGCGGTGACATGGCAATCGCTCTTTTACTGCCCACCGTATTCTATCTCGAACCAGCCTCTGCGCTTGGTCTGCTCGTAGGGATTTATAAGGGAGGTATGTTCGGGGGCTCGATCTCCGGGATAACCTTTGGAGTGCCAGGAACCCCGGGGGCTGCCGCTACTACTATCGACGGTTATCAGGCCAAGCTGAAGGGAAAACCCAATCGTGCGCTCCACACTGCGCTATATTCTTCCGTCGCTGGCGATACCTCCAGTGACCTGATCCTGATCTTCATTGCACTTCCGTTAGCGGCCGTCGCGCTGAAGTTTGGACCTGTCGAGTTCTTTGCTCTTTATGCATTTTCCCTGCTGCTGATTTCGGCGCTGACCCGGGGTCAGCTGGCCAAGGGGGTTGCGGCCTGTGCGTTGGGTATTCTGCTCTCCATGATCGGTCGAGACCCGATCGGCGGCTCACTGCGCATGACGTTCGGTATGCCTGAGTTGGCGGGTGGCCTGAGTCTTATTCCGGTGCTGGTAGGTATATTTGCTGTCTCGGAATTGATCGTACAAGTCTCCAAGGCATGGGCCGCCAAGTCGCGAGCAATCGTCGAGGACGCTAAGGAAAAGTCCAAGATGTTCAGCGACTATGATGCCGCTGCCGACAAGCTGCCATTCCGAGATTTTCTCAAGCTCTGGAAGGCGACCGCCATCGGAACGGGCACCGGCACCTTGATTGGTGCATTGCCCGGCGCGGGATCCTCGCTTGCAGCTTTTATCAGCTACGGCCTGGCGCACCGTTTCTCGCGCAATGGCGATGAATTCGGAAAGGGATCCATGGAGGGAGTTGCCAGTGCCGAGGCCGGTAACAGCGCCACCTCCGGCTCAACACTCATCCCGCTATTCGCCTTTGGCATACCCGGGAGTGCCACGGCTGCCCTGTTCGGAGCCGCCTTTATCCTGATGGGGATGTCGCCGGGCCCCACCATGGTTCGTGATCACTCGGATGTCATCTATGCCTTGTTCATCATCCTCATCTACGCAAACCTGGTGAACTTGCTGATGGGTAAGGTGTTGTTGCCATACTATTCCAAGATGTCGATGGTCCAGCCGCGCATCTTGCTCCCTATCGTATTCTGTCTGGCGATCTTTGGTACTTACGCCGCTGGCAACTCTCTGATTGACGTGTGGGTATTGCTGGGAGCCGGACTGTTGGGCGTGGTGCTGCGTCTCTATGGCTTCCCGCTGGCCCCGCTAATCTTGGGTTTCATCGTAGGACCTGGTGCCGAACGGGCGCTGCGGCAGTCACTGCTGATTGGCGGCGAGTGGTCCTATCTTTTTTCAAGCCCGATCGCTATCGGCTTCTATGCCACTGCGCTGGGGTTGATCTTGCTGTTCACGTTGCTGCTGCGAAACAAGGCGTAAGCCGGGGAGGGTATGATGTCATCGATGTTGCGTAATCCTCTGCGCTATCAGGACTTCTACGTAGGGCTAGTGCTGATCGCTCTTGCTGCCGCTGGCTTGTTGGATATCGCCTACGGCAACTGGCGAATCGGACAGACCATGGGGCCGGAAGCGTTTCCGCAGGTTGCTTATATTGCGATCCTGATGGCGGGGGTGCTGGTTTCAACCAATGCTTGCATTGGACAGCATGATTCCAGGCAGGAAGATATCGTCAGCGTGCTAGTGACAGGCGTGATTATGGTCTCGGGCGGTGTGTTACTGTTCCTGTTGGTTGGTCGGCTGGGGTTTACTGTTACCCTCGCATCGGCACTGATTGCAGGATCCTCACTGTTGACCCGGGAGCCGCTACGCCACTGGAAGACCACGATCCTGCTACCGATACTAGCCGCCGTGGTGATGTACTTCTTGTTTGTGCAGTTGATCCGTGTCCCGCTGGCCAGTGGCTGGTTGTTTTAGCGAGGAATATATCCGATAGCTATTCAACCATGCTGCTCCCTGCATTCCTTTCTTTCCTTGCCGATCTCGCTGCTGTTGTTTCTGGTGGTCGGCGAACCGATCCTCCTTCCACCCTGGGGCTGGGGTTGATTTCTTGGTGGGCCCGAGCTCCTGCAGTGGCAGAAGAGCCCGGTGGCGGCACCTCTTCAGAAGCTGATTGTGCACAGGGTCAGGTCAGCCGTCAGACAAGGGGGCGGCTACGCCGTTGCGTTCCAGCAGGGGTGCGAGCTCGGGCCAGACGTTGTCGAGAATGATCGGCTGGGCGATATTCGTCGGGTGAATGCCATCGGATTGCATCATGCCATCTTCCAGAGCCACCCCTTCTAGCAGGAAGGGAAGCAGGGCTACGTCTTGGGTATCGGCAAGCCGGAAGAACACATCGGTAAAGGCATCGCGATAGGCCTGCCCGTAGTTCGGGGGGATATCGATGCCAAGCAGCAGTACCTCGGCACCGGCCTGGCGGCTTGCCTCGACCATGGCGGCTAGGTTGGCTTCCAACTGGTTCGGTGGCAGGCCGCGCAGGCCGTCGTTGCCGCCCAGGCTGAGCAGAACGATGCGGGGTTCATGCTGTCCGAGTAGGTCGGGGAGTCGGCTTGCACCGCCACTGCTCGTCTCACCGCTGATGCTGGCATTCACCACATCGGCCTTTCCGTCGAGACGAGCTTCCAGCAGACTGACCCAACCTTCATCCTGCTCGATGCCGTATGCGGCGCTGAGACTGTCGCCCATGACCAGCAGCGTCGGGGTATCGTCGGCAAGCGCCGCCGGTGAGGCAGCGAGTGCCATCAGGCCCACTACACAGACGCCAAGGCTGTGGCGCAAACGCCGGCTCAGGTGATCGGAAATAGACAGCAGCACAGGGATACCTCTAGTCATGTCAGACTCCTCGAGATCCAGCTCATCCATGATTCTACACGCCCGCGGCCTGGGCAAGCAGGTAACCAGCGGGGAACGTCCGCTCACCATTCTGAGTGCTCTTGACCTCGAAGTGTTCCCTGGAGAGACGCTGGCGATCCTCGGAGCCAGTGGCGCAGGCAAGTCGACCCTGTTGGGGCTGCTGGCCGGGCTCGACCAACCGACAAGTGGCGAACTGACCTTGTTCGGTGAGTCGCTGGCGAGCCTCGACGAGGATGGACGCGCCGGCTTGCGCGCAGGCCGGGTGGGCTTCGTGTTCCAGAACTTCCAGCTGCTGCCGACCCTCACCGCATTGGAGAACGTGCTGCTGCCACTGGAGTTGGCGCCGCTTTCCAACAGCGAGCAGCGAGGCCGCGACTGGTTGACTCGGGTGGGCCTCGGCGAGCGCCTCGGCCACCTGCCCAAGCAGCTCTCCGGCGGTGAGCAGCAGCGCGTCGCCCTGGCCAGGGCCTTCGTCACCGAGCCGCAACTGGTCTTTGCCGACGAGCCCACCGGCAACCTGGATCACGCCACTGGCGGGCGGATCATCGACCTGCTGTTCGCTTTGAACCGCGAAGCGGGCACTACCCTGGTGCTGGTGACCCACGACTACGTCCTGGCGCGGCGCTGCGATCGCTGCCTTCAGTTGGAAGAGGGACGGCTCACGCCGCTGGTGCTGGACGAGGTGGGGGCATGAACGACGCTATCGGCACCGCCCCTGCGCCTGTCGAGGCGCGCCGCGGGATGGGGGCACTAGCCCTGTCGCTGCGCGGCATGCGCCGTGACCTGCGTGCTGCCGACGTGCGGGCGCTGTTCGTCGCGCTGGCCCTGGCCGTAGCCGCTTCGACCATGATCGGTTTCTTTCTCGACCGTCTGGAGCGTGGCCTGGAGCGCCAGGCCGGGCAGATGCTGGGCGGCGATCTGGTACTGGAACAGGCGCGCCCGTTCGAGGATGCGCTGCGCCAGACGCTGCGGGAGGCGGGGCTGATCCTGAGCGAGCAGGTCGGCATGGTCTCCATGGCCAGCCACGAAGAGGCCTTCCAGCCGGCCAGCCTCAAGGTCATCGATGAGAATTACCCCCTCTACGGTGAAGTCCATGTCGACCGTGGAGAGGGTGTCGAGCGGCTCGCGCGCGGTCCGGCTCCGGGCGAGGCCTGGCTGGCGCCACGCCTGGCGCAACTGCTGGACGTCGAGCTCGGTGATCGCGTGCAGGTTGGTCAAACTCATCTGGTGGTCACCGCCCTGGTCGAGCGCGAGCCGGACCAGTCCGGGGGGTTCGCCAATTTCAATCCGCGACTGATGATGCATCAGGCCGATATCGAGGCGAGCGGCCTGGTGCAGCCCGGCTCTCGCATAGAATTCTCGCTGCTCGCCCAGGGGGCGCCGAGCGCGGTCGATGCGGTGCTGCCACGCTTGCGGGAACTGACTGCCGATGGTGTGGAAGTGCGTGACGTGCGGCGCGATCGACCGCAGTTGGGCAATGCGCTGTCCCGGGCCGAACAGTATCTCAGCCTGGCAGGGCTCGCCGCGGTGCTGTTGGCCGGGGTGGCGGTGGCCATGGCCACGCGGCGTTACGTTGAGCGACACCTGGACACTGCTGCGCTGCTGCGCTGCTTCGGCGCCACCCAGCGGCAGCTGACTCAGCTGTTTGCCCTGCAATTGCTGTGGCTCGCTCTGGCCGCCTCCGTGGTGGGGGCGCTGCTGGGCCTGGTCGGTCAGGCCGGGCTGCTGTGGCTGCTCACCGCCTTCCTGCCAATGGAACTGCCACCTCCCGGGCCGCTGCCGCTGCTGCTGGGGGTATTGACCGCGCTGGCGGTGCTGGTCGGCTTCGCCGGGCCGACGCTGTTGCGCCTCAAGCGCGTGAGCGCGCTCAAGGTGCTGCGTCGCGAGCTTGACCCGCTGCCCGCCTCGGCGTGGCTGGTGGTGGGTGTGGCCAGCCTGGTATTCGGCGGCTTGCTGTGGCTCTATTCCGGCGACCCACAATTGGCCTTCGGCCTGCTGGTGGGCGGCCTGGTGATGCTGGTGCTGCTGTGGGGGCTGGGTTGGCTGCTGCTGTCACTGGTGCTGCGCCTGGTGGCCAGGATGCCGGCCTCCGGCGGTGGCAAGCGTCAGGCCCTGCGTCTGGGCGCGCGCCAGCTGGCGCGCCGGCGCAGCGCCAGCCTGGGCCAATTGCTGGCCTTCTCGGTGACCTTTGCCGCCATGGCCATGATTGCCCTGGTGCGTGGCGACCTGCTGAGTACCTGGCAGGACCAGTTGCCTGAGGACACGCCGAACTACTTCGCCATCAATATCCAGCCGGGTGAGCGCGACGCTTTCATCGACACCCTGGATGACGCCGTGGACGAGCGAACGACCCTCTACCCGATGGTGCGTGGGCGGATCACGGCGATCAATGACCAGGTCCCGCGTGAGGCGGTGCCGGCCGACGCCCGCGGCGACGGTTCGCTGCGCCGCGAACTCAATCTCACCTGGCGTGAAACGCTGCCTGTGGGTAATCGTCTGGTGGCCGGCCAATGGTTCGACCGGTCGCCAAACCTTGCCGAAGGCCGGGTGCCGATCTCGATCGAGGACGGCCTGGCCGAGCGGCTGGGCCTGGGGCTGGGCGATGCCATGACCTTCACCATCGGTGGCGAGGAGATCGTTGGCGAGATCACCAGCCTGCGGGACCTGGACTGGGATAGCTTCCGCCCCAACTTCTTCGTCATTTTCCCGCCGGATGTGCTGGAAGGTTTCGGTCATAGCTATATTACCGCCTTCCACCTCGACCGCGAGCGCGACGACATCAGCAGGGAGCTGGTGCGAGAGTTCCCAGGCGTCTCGCTGCTCAACGTCGAGGCCATCCTTGGCCAGGTCCGCGAGCTGCTGACCCAGGTGACTCGGGCGGTGGAATTCGTGCTTGGTTTCGTGCTGCTGGCCGGTATCAGCGTGCTCTATGCTGCCCTGACCGCCAGCCGCCCGACCCGAGCCCACGAGAGTGGCCTGCTGCGCGTATTCGGCGCCGGTGACCGCCTGATCTCGCGGGTGCAGGGGGCTGAGTTCGCCATTCTCGGCTTCGCCAGTGGCCTGATGGGAGCGCTGCTTGCCGAGCTGGCAGCGGCGGGGATTTATCTCGCCTGGTTCGACCTGGCACCGCGCATCCACTGGGGGCTATGGCTGACGCTGCCCCTGGGTGGCGCGCTGGTTATTGGCCTGATTGGGCATACGCTGTCGCGTAGCGTGCGCCGGCAGACGCCGATGGAGAGCCTGGGCCTGCTCGGTGAAGCCTGAATGAAGGCGTTGGCGGGCCCGGCTGAGTGCCGCACCCCGCGTTGATCGGGCATGGGACGGCTCCTGTCGGCAAGGGAGGCCGGTAGGCACTTTTCTGGTTACACTATGTAAAGGCGGCGGCTGCACGGCACGCTGCTTTTCTTTCACATAGGAGGTGACGTCGATGAATACACCATGTCCGGGCGCTTCGCGCCTTGGTTTCGCCCTGGTTTTCACTACGTTGATGGGGGCGTCCGGCGGGGTATTTGCCGACGCAGAACGGCTTGAGACTGAACTTCGCACTCTTTTCGGGGGCTATGGCAGCGTCGAGATCGGCGACGTCTCCAGTGCCATGCTGCGCTCCCGCGTCACTGCCAAAGATGTCGTCTTCTTGTCCGCGGAGGGCGAACGGGTACTCATCGACAGCTATGAGGTCAGCGGCAATTACGACAGCCCCGACGAGGTCACACTGAAAGGGGTGCGCATCGAGGATAGCCTGACCGAGCTGATGTTGATGAGCGCGGACCGTATCGTGCTCGGCAAGCCTTCGCGAGCGGTCTTTCCTCTTGATGACAGCCTGGCGGCAGATGAAGTGCGAATCGGCAGCCTGGCGATCGATAGCATCGTGATCGACATGGCCTCGGAAGTTGCCGAGGACATTTTCTATGGCACCCCCTTCACCAGCAGCCAGGGGCGCATGACCATCGAACAGGTTCGCGGTCAGTCGCTGGCACATGATGGTATCGGCATGCTGGAACTCACCGGTGTGTCGGGTTCGGGAGAAGACCTTGATGAGTTCGGCTCTGGCTCCTTCACCCTGGCCTCCCTGCGCGTCGAAGGGCTGACCGGGCTGGATGTGGACGGCGAGGAGCAGTTGGACTCGCTGGTTTTGCGTGACCTCGTGATCGAGTCCGACCAGCTGGTCGGCAGCCTGACGCTGCTGGATGTCGATGGTGATTTCTCCGACGGCGAGGGCGGAGTACGACTCGAAGGCTTCCATATGAACCTGGCGCGCATGATCGAAATGGCTCCGGTAGACGAGCGGACCCAGCTGCGTATGGTCAGCAACGTCCTGACCGACGGTACCGGTGAGCTGCGCCTCGACGCCGCCTTCCTGGGGAGCTGGAAAGAGGGGAGCGAGCATAGTGTGCTGGTCAGCGATAGCCGTATCGAACTGCACGATGCACTACGCCTGATGCTCGATATCAACCTGCCCGTGGTGCTGCCGATTGGGGTGGAGCCCGCCGATGTCTTTGCCGATATCGACTGGCTGGAAGCCGCAACCCTGCTGGGAGGCGATATTCGCCTGTCTCTTGCGAACCAGGGGCTTTTCAGCCGGCTGGCGACCCTGGGGGCGGCCATGGAAGGGGTGACCGAGTCGCAGTACGTGGAGCAGGCGCGCACTCAGGCCCAGGGATTCGGCATGATGTTTGGACCTCAGGTGCAGTCGATCCTGATGGGGCTGGTCGAGCTGCTGGAAGGGACGGCCGAAGAGCTCGAGATCAGTATCACCCTTCCGCCGGAAAGCAATATGGCCACCTATACGGTCGACCCTCTGGGCCTGCCGGATAAGCTTTCCATGACGGTGGAAACTCGTTGATGCTGCAGCAGGGCTAAAGCCTGCATGAGAAAAGATGGAGCACCCCATGATGGCCTTTCATGTGAAAGCCGTCATGGGCTGGGGTATCATGGCGGGCCTAGACTCCCCCGTGATGCGAGGTTTCCCGCCGATGTTCAGCCGTGACATGCAGATTGCCGGTTTCGATGATGTCCTGTTCGATGCGATGCAAAAAGAGGTCGCACGTCAGGAGGCGCACATCGAGCTGATTGCCTCCGAAAACTATGCCAGTCCTCGTGTGCTGGAAGCCCAGGGCAGCCAGCTCACCAACAAGTACGCGGAAGGCTACCCCGGCAAGCGCTATTACGGCGGCTGTGAATACGTCGACATCGTCGAGCAGCTGGCCATCGACTATGCCAAGCAGCTGTTCGGTGCCAGCTATGCCAACGTTCAGCCCCACTCCGGTTCCCAGGCCAACAGCGCCGTCTTCCAGGCATTGGTCAAGCCAGGCGACACCGTGCTCGGCATGAGCCTCGACGCCGGCGGCCACCTGACCCACGGGGCCAAGCCCAATTTCTCCGGCAAGCATTACAACGCCGTGCAGTATGGCATCGATGAGAGCGGTCGCATCGACTATGAGGAAGTGGCCAAGCTTGCTCGCGAGCACCAGCCGAAGATGATCATCGCCGGCTTCTCCGCCTATTCCCAGATCATCGACTGGGCCAAGTTCCGCGAGATTGCCGACGAGGTGGGTGCCTATCTGCTGGTCGACATGGCCCATGTGGCAGGACTGGTCGCTGCCGGCGTCTACCCGACTCCGCTTCCCCACGCCCACGTGGTCACCACCACCACTCACAAGACTCTGCGCGGCCCCCGCGGCGGCCTGATCCTCTCCAGCGAGGGCGATGCCGATATAGAGAAGAAACTGCAGTCTGCAGTCTTCCCGGGTGGCCAAGGCGGCCCGCTGGAGCACGTCATCGCCGCCAAGGCGATCTGCTTCAAGGAGGCCATGGAGCCCGAGTTCAAGACCTACCAGCAGCAGGTGGTCAAGAATGCCAAGGCCATGGCCGGTGTCTTCATCACGCGTGGCTACGACATCGTTTCCGGCGGTACCGAAGACCATCTCTTCCTGCTGTCGCTGATCAAGCAGGGCTTGACTGGCAAGGATGCGGATGCCGCCCTGGGGCGTGCCCACATCACCGTCAACAAGAATGCCGTCCCCGGCGACCCCCAGAGCCCCTTCGTCACCTCCGGGTTGCGCATCGGCACCCCTGCGGTGACCACCCGCGGCTTCGGTGAAACGGAGTGTAGCGAGCTGGCCGGCTGGATCTGCGATATTCTCGACGCCATGGCCAAGGGCGACGATACGTCCGCTCTGGAAGCCGAAGTGAAGGGCAAGGTCGAGGGTGTTTGTGACCGCTTCCCCGTCTATCGCTGAGGCGACATGGCTCGGCGCTAGCCTTGGCCGGCACCGGGTGTCGATCAGCTGAATCGAAAAACCCCATTCTGGATGCTCCAGAATGGGGTTTTTCTTGCACTGATGATGTGCATGCGTTAGTTGCACATGGCCCCGCCTCGTCGTCGATACGCCGGGCTGCTCCCCTTGGCCTGGGTCCGGGCGGGCTTTGGGCTGGATTGGCACGCCTTATGCAATGCACTTCACATGTGGAATATGTTCCTGTCATCCTGATCGCGCTGGAGCCACCATGTCGACGAAGCCGATTCTTCTGGACCCTGCACTTCAACCACGCCTGGTCTTTACCGACCTCGACGGCTCCTTGCTCGACCATGACAGCTATCAGTGGCAACAGGCCAAGCCATGGTTGATGCGACTCAAGACTCTGGGGGTGCCGGTCATACCGGTCACCTGTCGTACCCGGGCAGAGCTGTTGCCACTGAGGGAGCAACTGGGTCTTGGCGATACACCGTTCATTGCAGAGAACGGCAGCGTGGTCGGCTTGCCCCCGGCCTGGCGGCATGCGCAACTGGAGCGTGATTCGCCTGCTCCAGAGGGAGTCACCATGCGCAATCTGGGGTTGGATATCGCCTTCATCCGCAAGCGTCTCGCCATCTGGCGAGAGCGGCTGGGGGTGGCTTTTACCACCCTGGGGGAGATGACTCTGGAAGAGACCATGGCAGTGACCGGGTTCGAGGCGGACGAGGCACGGTTGGCTCGGATGCGCCAGGGTAGCGAACCCCTGGTATGGAAGAGTGATACCTCGTCACTGGTATCCTTTCGGGAAGCGCTTCAGGGCGATGGCCTGAATCTGGTCCAGGGCCGGCGCTTCTGGCACGTGACCGGAGGTCTCGACAAGGGTGGGGCCGTCACCTGGCTGGTGGATCGCTTCAAATCGCTGCGTGGATGTGAGCCGCTGACACTGGGACTTGGCGACGGGCCCAACGATCAGTCGTTGCTGGAAGCGGTGGATCAGGCGGTGGTGATTCGAGGCAGCGGGGTATCGACCTTGGCCCCGCATCAGCCGACGCTCTATCGTAGCCAGGCGGCGGGCACCCTGGGCTGGGTCGAAGGCATCGCCTACTGGTGGGGAGAAGATTCCCGCGTGACGCCGAAGCAGGCGATACCCTCCTGAGCAGGCCTAGCACCACAAGGGCACATTCTCCTTCTAATTGATCAATCGATTCTGCATGCGTTCGCCTGGCACAAGCCACGCCAGGCGCGCTGCCTTACGGTATGCTGTAGGAAAGAAGTCCGCAGACGCGCAAGGATCGAGATTTCATGTCGACATTGACCTTTCTGGGTGCCGTGGGAGAAGTCACCGGCTCACGCTATCTTCTCGAAGTGGATGGCAACCACCGTTCCCACAAGCTGTTATTGGAGTGTGGCCTTCACCAGGGAGGGGGGGATGCCGATGAAGCCAATGCCAAGCCGTTTGGCAAGCTGGCGCGGGAACTCGAAGGGGTGGTCATCTCCCACGGCCACCTGGATCACGCGGGGCTGCTGCCCAAACTGGTGCGCGATGGCTACAGCGGGCCCATTCACTGTACCCGTGGTACCCGCGACCTGCTGGAGATCATGTTGCAGGATGCCGCCTTCGTCATGGCCAAGGATGTTGAATGGGAGAACAAGTGGCGCAAGCGCAACGACAAGCCGCTGGTCGAGCCGCTTTACGAGTTGGAAGACGTAGAGCGCACCCTGGCACTCTGCGAGACCTACCGCTACGGCGAGCCGGTGCCCCTGCCCGGCGGGACGACCCTGGTATTCCGCGACGCTGGCCATATACTCGGCTCGGCGGTGGTCGAGTTATCGGTGCCCTCCGGGGGGCAGACCAAGCGGCTGGTCTTCTCTGGTGATCTGGGTAACCCTGGATCGGTGTTGATGAAGGATCCCGAGAAGCTCTATGACGCTGACCTGGTGCTGATGGAGAGCACCTACGGTGATCGTGACCACCGGCCCATGGACGAGACCCTCGAAGAGTTTGCCCGGGTGCTGGAGGAGGCCCACGAGGCAGGTGGCAACGTACTTATTCCTGCCTTTGCGGTGGGGCGAACCCAGGAGATTCTCTACCACCTCAGCGTGCTTTACCACGAGGGACGGTTGCGTCAGCAGATGGTGTTCCTCGACAGCCCCATGGCAATCAAGGTCACCGAGCTCTACCACCGGGCACGCAAGTCCCTCGACGCCGAGGACCTCAAGGTGCTCAATATCGCCGCCAGCGGCGACACCAGCCAGTATCTACCGATCTTGCGAATGACTCGCACGGTGGAAGATTCCATGGCGATCAATCGCATTCATGGCGGGGCGATCATTATCGCCGGTGCCGGTATGTGCAACGGCGGCCGCATCATTCACCACTTTCGCTACAACCTGGAGAAGCCCAGCACGCGGTTGGTGATTGTGGGTTTCCAGGCCGCCGGCACCCTCGGCCGTCAGCTCGTCGACGGGGCCGAGCGGGTGCGCGTGCTGGGCCAGGATCTCGCCGTCAAGGCGAAGGTTCACACCATCGGTGGTTTCTCGGCCCACGCGGGGCAGACCCAACTGATCGGCTGGGTGGGTGCCTTTCGCAACAACCCGCCTATCTACCTGGTTCATGGCGAGCCGGGCGCCCAACAGGCGCTGAAGGCAGCCCTGGCCGAAAGCGGCATCAAGGCCGAGATACCTGCTTACAGGGACAAGATCGAGATCTAGGTGGCAGGTGGTTTCCTTACCAGGGGTCGCTCAAAGGCGACCCTTTTTGTTGCGCTCATGGCTCTATCCTTCCTGTTCCCAGCGTCTTTTGTTACGAGATGAGCTGCCAAGCTGCTTGGCGCTGAGGACTCAGCTGTCATAGGTAAATGCCTTGATGGAGATCAATATGCGACCAGATGTCGCATGTCAGATCTCTTTTTTTACGCTAGGCTCCATTGAGTTGATAGGGTTATTAGCTTAGTCCTGTTTGTTATTTATGGTATTGAAACCACGCGGATGAGGTAAGCAAATGAACATCAAGACGACACTGACCCTGGCCGCCGCGGCCACCGCCCTCGGAATCTCCGGCGCTGCCCTGGCCGACAGCCATCGTGACGGCCATGCCGACAACGACTACGCCGACAAGGCCCTGTTCATCGTGACCAGCGATTCCCTGCAGACTCAGGGCATGGCGATGATCCTGGCCAATGCCATGCGCGAGCAGGGCACTACCCCGCATATCCTGCTCTGCGACGCTGCCGGCGAGTTGGCCATTGAGGGCTATGAGAGCGAGACCGAGCTGGGCCCGCGCGGCGTCAAGCCCGAAGGCATCATGCAGATGATGATGGGAGAGGGAGCCGGCGTGGAAGTCTGCGCCATCTACCTGCCCAACACCGATTACGAGGAAGGCGATCTGCGCGAGGGTGTGGGTGTGGCCACGCCGGGCGAGATGGCCGAGATGATGCGTGACCCGAAGATCCCTGTTTACAGTTTCTGAACCCCTACGCCCCAGTTGTCGACATCGGCTGCCCAAAGGGAGCCGGTGCGCTGCCATTCGGCATTGAAGGAGAGTCACCATGGATATGAAAAGCAACGTGGGCGGTATCGACAAGATCGCTCGCATTGTCATCGGCGCACTGCTGATCGTTTTGGCGCTAGCCGGCGTCATCGGCGCCTGGGGCTGGGTCGGCGTGCTGCCGCTGGCCACCGGGCTGTTCAACTTTTGTCCGGCCTACCGGCTCCTGGGCATCAATACCTGCAAGCTGAGGAAGTAGATCTGGGCAGGGCAATTCCCCCCTTCACGATGGCGCTATCGCTCCTTGGCGGTGGCGCCTTTTTTCCGCCTGGTGTTTAGCTTTTCTATCGTGACCATCGTCAAGTTCAATTGGTTGTCATATCTCTAAAAGGAATAACATTATAACAATGATAAGGGTGAAGCTTGCTCACCCTCCACTCCTGAAGGAGAACGATGATGGAAACTCAGACTCAGCAGCCTGTCATGCCCCAGCTCAATCGTCCTGCACCCGACTTTACTGCCAAGACGACCCATGGCGAGAAGTCCCTTGCCGACTACAAGGGGAAGTGGCTGGTATTGTTCGCCCACCCCTCTGACTTTACCCCGGTGTGCACCACCGAGTTCTCGGCCTTCGCTACCCGGGCCGATCAGTTCAAGGAACTCAACACCGAATTGCTGGGCCTGTCCATCGACAGCATCCATGCCCACATCGCCTGGACTCGTAGCATCAAGCAGAATTTCGGGGTCGAGATTTCCTTCCCGATCATCGCCGACCTGAGCATGAAGGTGGCGAATGCCTACGGCATGATCCAGCCTGGTGCCAGTGACACCGCCGCGGTGCGCGCCACCTTCGTGATCGACCCTGAGGGTGTGCTGCGGGCCATGCTCTACTATCCGATGACCAACGGTCGCTCCGTCGACGAAGTGCTGCGCCTGGTGAAGTCGCTGCAGACCAGCGATGCCCACGGTGTGGCCACGCCGGAAGCCTGGCAGCCGGGCGAGCCGGTCATCGTGCCGCCGCCGCACACCGATGCCGACGCAGAGGCACGCAAGGACCAGGGCTACGAGTACACCGACTGGTACTTCTGCAAGAAGGCCCTGTAGACCCGCACACCCTGGCCCCGGCGAGTCGCCGGGGCCATCTGGCCGGAAGACACGTTGCCGACGTAAGGAGGCCAACCATGAAGACCTTTTCTCTCTCCCCCAGCACCGGTGCCGGCAAGCCCGACGTTGCCGGCTTCTTCGATCCGCGCACCTTCTCCATCCAGTATGTGGTCAGTGACCCGGCAACGAAGCAGTGCGCCATCATCGATCCGGTCCATGACTTCGACGAGAAGTCCGGTGCCACCGCCACCCACCATGCCGA
>ERZ869909.994-NODE-994-length-25832-cov-3.703747_pt1 | contig 25832 bp, 32 predicted proteins | sample MGYA00520892_ERZ869909 | MGnify/ENA primary metagenome ERZ869909 (study PRJEB32215, sample SAMEA104723947) | bioreactor metagenome | biome: bioreactor; feature: anaerobic bioreactor; material: water | place: China | collected 2015-03-12 ... | reverse complement strand
GCCCCGCTCCCGAGCGATCCGGCCGGCCGGTCGCCCAAAGAAAAACCCGCCGGATGGCGGGTTTTTCATAGCGGCGAACTGGTCCGGGAACGGGCCCGGCCGTCGCGCACTCATTTTATTTTCGCTTCCTTGTACGCCACGTGCTTGCGCACCTTGGGGTCGTACTTCATCACTTCCATCTTCTCCGGATGGAGGCGCTTGTTCTTGGTGGTGGTGTAGAAGTGACCGGTTCCGGCCGATGACACCAGCTTGATCTTGTCGCGCATCGTGGGCTCCTCAGAACTTCTCGCCGCGGGCGCGCAGGTCGGCCAGCACCGCGTCGATGCCCTTGCGGTCGATGGTGCGCAGGCCCTGCTGGGAGACGCGCAGCTTAACCCAGCGCTGCTCGCTTTCGACCCAGATGCGGTGGGTGTGGAGGTTGGGCAGGAAGCGACGACGCGAGCGGTTGTTCGCGTGGGAGACGTTGTTCCCGGTGGTCGGCCCCTTGCCGGTGACCTGGCAGATTCGCGACATGACTGTAATTCCTCGAAAAACCGGTAGGCCGGCCATTTAGAGAGTCGGGCATTATGCCGTCGTCGCGGCGCTATAACAAGCCCCGCTCGGCGAACGAGACGCAGGCGGCGTCTCCCACCACCAGGTGGTCCAGCACCCGGATGTCGACCAGGGCGAGGGCGCTCTTCAGGCGCCGGGTGATGATCTCGTCCGCCTGGCTCGGCTCCGCCACGCCGGACGGGTGGTTGTGGGCCAGGATCAGCGCCGCCGCGTTCTGCGCCAGGGCGCGCTTGACCACCTCGCGGGGATGCACGCTGGCGCCGTCGATGGTGCCCCGGAACAGCTCCTCGAAGGCGATCACCCGGTTGCGGTTGTCCAGGTGCAGGCAGCAGAACACCTCGTGCGGCAGGTCCCGCAGTCGCGCCCGCAGGAAGCGCCGGACGGCATCGGGCGAGCCCAGTGCGGGCCCGCGACGTATGGTCTCCTCGAGATGCCGGCGCGCCAGCTCGAGCCCGGCCTGGAGCTGGGCGTACTTCACCGGACCGAGGCCCGGGCGGGCCGAGAACTGGGCCAGGTCCGCGCCCAGCAGGCCGCGCAGGCCGCCGAAATCCAGGAGCAACTCGCGGGCGAGGTCCACCGCGTTGCGCCCCGGCGCACCGCTGCGCAGGAAGATCGCCAGCAACTCCGCATCGGACAGCCGCTCCGGGCCGCCGGCCAGGAGCTTCTCCCGCGGCCGCTCGCTCGCGGGCCAGTCTCGTATGGGCAAGTGGGGCACGGGTCCTCGCCGCAGCCTCGGGCTGCCAATCCGGTACTCACTCAGGTTAAAGTGCGCCACGCATTCGCGGCATGGAGCCTTTATGCCCACTCTGGCCGGAAAACGGGTCCTGCTCGGCGTCAGCGGCGGCATCGCCGCGTACAAGGCGCCCGATCTCGTGCGCCGCCTGCGCGAGCAGGGTGCGGAGGTCCGCGTGGTATTGACCGCGTCGGCGGCTCGCCTGGTCACGCCCGTGACCTTCCAGGCGGTGTCCGGCCACCCTGTGCGAACCGGCCTGTGGGACGAGGCCGCCGAGGCGGCCATGGGCCACATCGAGCTGGCGCGCTGGGCCGATCTCGTGGTGGTGGCGCCCGCCACCGCCGATTTCCTTGCCCGCCTCGCGGCGGGCATGGCCGATGACCTGCTGGCCACCCTGTGCCTGGCGACGGATGCGCCGCTGGTCGTGGCGCCGGCGATGAACCGGCTGATGTGGGGTCATCCGGCCACCCAGGACAATGCGCGCCGGCTGGCCGCCCGTGGCGTGACCCTGCTTGGGCCCGGGATCGGCGACCAGGCCTGTGGCGAGACCGGCGCCGGGCGCATGCTCGAGCCGGTGGAAATCGTGGTGACGCTGGCGGCGCTGGCGGAATCCACGCCCGGCGAGGGCGCGCTGGCGGGCCGGAAGACGGTCGTAACGGCCGGGCCGACGCGCGAGGCACTCGACCCGGTGCGCTACTTGACCAACAGGAGCTCCGGGAAGATGGGCTACGCCGTCGCGGCGGCTGCCGCCCGCGCCGGCGCCGAGGTGGTGCTCGTCAGCGGCCCCGTGGACCTGCCCGCGCCGGCCGGCGTTCGCGTGGTGCCGGTGGAGACCGCGGCGGAGATGCGCGGCGCCGTGCTGGCGGAAACGGGCGATGCGGCGATCTTCGTCGCCGCCGCCGCCGTCGCCGATTACCGGCCGGCGCATCCGGCGCCGCAGAAGATCAAGAAACAGGCCGGTGAGATCAGCCTGGAGTTGGTCCGCAACCCGGACATCCTGGCCGAGGTCGCGGCTGCCGCGCCGCGGCCTTTCGTGGTCGGGTTTGCCGCCGAGACCGAGAACGTCGAGGCGAATGCCCGGCTCAAGCTCGAGGGCAAGCGGCTGGACATGATCGCCGCCAACCGGGTCGGCACGGACTGCGGCTTCGACCGCGAGGACAACGCCCTGCTGGTGCTGTGGCCCGGGGGGCGTGTCGACCTGGGCGCCGGCAGCAAGGCGGCGCTGGCGGAGCGCCTGGTCGAACTCATCGCGGAGAGGATGCGTGCAGGTCGTCAAGCTCAAGATTCTTGATTCGCGCCTGGGGACCGAGTTCCCGCTGCCGGACTATGCGACGGCCGGTTCTGCCGGCCTCGACCTGCGCGCCTGCCTGGATGCGCCGCTGCAGCTCGAGCCGGGCCGGACCGAGCTGGTGCCGACGGGACTGGCCATCCACCTGGACGATCCCGGGCTCGCCGCGGTGCTGTTGCCGCGCTCCGGGCTCGGGCACAAGCATGGCATCGTGCTGGGCAACCTGGTCGGGCTGATCGATTCCGATTACCAGGGCCAGGTGCTCGTCTCGGCGTGGAACCGTGGCGACCAGCCCTTCACCATCCAGCCGGGCGAGCGCATCGCGCAGATGGTCGTGGTGCCCGTGGTACGGGCGCGCTTCGAGGTGGTCGAGGACTTCGCCGCCAGCGCGCGCGGCGCGGGCGGTTTCGGGCACTCCGGCCGGCACTGAGGTCCGCGCACTGCGGAGCCCGGAGTCGCTGCAGGCGGGACCGGCCTCGTCGGGCCGCTAGCCGCCGGAACGGGCGGCCGTTTCCTCGGGGGGCGGCAATCCCTTCAGCTCGCGGAAGCGCGCGATGTCGACGTCGAACTGCTCGCGAATGCGCTCGATCTCGAGATTGCGACGGGCGATCTCGGCGTTGTACTCGCGAATCCGCTGTTGCACGGTGGCCAGCTCGTTGATGGCCGCCGGGTTGTCTGCCAGCTCGACCCGCCGCGCCTTGAGGTCTTCCAGGCGGTCGCGGGCCACGGCGTTCTGGGAGTCCAGGTAGCCCACGCGCCGGTCGCGCACCGCCTCGATCTCGCCGACGTTGCCATAGGTCGCCAGCAGGGCGCGGTCGCGGTCGTCACGAACCGGCGCATCTGACTCCGGCCGCTCGCCATGCACGGTGACGCGCACGCCGCGTGAATCCAGCACCTCGTGGGTCTGGCGGGAGTACTCCGGCGGGATGGCGTCGCCGTAATGCACCACGCCCTTGTCGTCCACCCAGCGGTAGACCTTGCCGGTTGCCCCTGCGGGCCCGGCACCCGCCGCGACCAACAGGGCCGCGGTGAGCAGGAAGGTCGAGTAGGTCCTCATTCCAGCCACCTCTGCTGCGCCCGGTAGGGGCGCCGGGACATCATACCGCGACCGGGCGCCCGGGCGCGCGACCCGCTCAGGCGACGCCGTAGCGTGCCCGGTAGGCCTGCAGCGCGGCCAGGTGCTCCGCCTCCGCGCCCTCGCGCGCCTCCAGGTGCGCCATCAGGTCCGCCAGCGTGACGATGCTGGTGACCGGCAGGCCGAACTCCCGTTCGACCTCCTGGACCGCGGATCGTTCGCCGCGGCCGCGCTCCTGCCGGTCCAGCGCCAGCACGACCCCGCCCGCCTGGGCCCCGGCCGCGGCGATGATCTCCAGCGACTCACGGATGGCGGTGCCGGCAGTGATGACGTCGTCCACGATCAGGACGCGGCCGGCCAGCGGTGCGCCGACCAGGTTGCCACCCTCGCCGTGGTCCTTGGCTTCCTTGCGGTTGAAGACCCAGGGCAGGTCGCGGCCGTGGCGCTCGGCCAGCGCCACGGCCGTGGCCGTGGCGAGCGGGATGCCCTTGTAGGCGGGGCCGAACAGGACGTCGAACTCTCGGCCGGAAGCGGTGATGGCATCCGCGTAACAGGCGCCGAGCTCGGCGAGCGCCGCGCCGGTGTTGAACAAGCCGGCGTTGAAGAAATACGGGCTCTCGCGGCCGGACTTCAGCGTGAAGCGGCCGAACCTGAGCGCGCCGCGCGCCAGCGCCAGCTCGATGAAAGCCTGCTTGTAGTCGTGCATGGGTTCCCCGGGGAGCGATGTGCATTATCGGGCCTGGCGGAGCCGCCGCGGCCGGAAGGTATGATACACGCCGATTCCTGCAACCCCGCGAGTGACATGCGCATCATCAGCCTCAACGCCAACGGCATCCGCTCCGCCGCCCGCAAGGGCTTCTTCGACTGGCTGGCCGGGCAGGGCGCAGAGGTGGTGTGCCTGCAGGAAACGCGCGCCCAGGCTCACCAGATCACCGACGAGGTGTTCCGCCCGGCGGGCTATCATTGCCACTACCTCGATGCCCAACGCCCGGGCTACAGCGGCGTGGCGCTGTACAGTCGCCGCGCCCCCGAGCGGATCATCCATGGCTTCGGCTCGGAGGAGTTCGACCCCGAGGCCCGGTACATCGAGGCGGTCTTTCCCGGGCTCTCGGTGGCGTCCCTGTACATGCCCTCCGGGTCCTCGAGCGAGTTGCGCCAGGAAGCGAAGTACCGTTTCCTCGACGAGTTCGCGGGCTTCCTGCGGCGCGTGCGCCGGCGGCCGCGCGAGTACGTCATCTGCGGCGACTGGAACATCGCCCACAAGGAAATCGACCTGAAGAACTGGCGCGGCAATCTCAAGAACTCCGGCTTCCTGCCCGAGGAGCGCGCCTGGATGGACGAGCTGTTCGGCTCCTGGCGCTTCGTCGATGCGTTCCGGGTGGTGGACCCGAGGCCGGACCGCTTCACCTGGTGGTCGAACCGGGGCCGGGCGCGCGAGAAGAACGTCGGCTGGCGCATCGACTACCAGGTGGTGACCCCCGGTCTCGCCTCGCGGGTCCGGAGTGCGGACATCTACACCGCGGAGCGCTTCTCCGATCATGCCCCGCTGATCCTCGACTACGACTGGCCCGCGTGATCGCCAGCCTGCGCCGCCTGCTGGAGCCCTACCGCGACCGGCGGATGGCCACCCTGCTCGCGCTGGGCTTTTCCAGCGGGTTGCCGGCCCCGCTGGTGTTCGCCAACCTGTCGATCTGGCTGCGCGACGAGGGGGTGTCCCGCACCGACATCGGCCTGTTCGCGCTGGCCGCCACGCCCTATGCCATCAACTTCCTCTGGGCGCCGCTGGTCGACCGGCTGCGCCTGCCGTATTTCACGGCCCGCTTCGGGAGGCGGCGAGGCTGGGCGCTGTTCACGCAGTTGTGGCTGTGCGTGGCCATCGTCGTGCTGTCGCGTGCGCAGCCTGCAGCCGACCTGTGGGCGGTGGCCATGGCGGTGCTGTTCGTGACCTTCCTGTCGGCGACGCAGGACGTCGTGATCGACGCTTACCGCGTCGACGTGCTGGAGCCCCGGCAATACGGCGCCGGATCGGCCGCCGCCATCTGGGGATGGCATCTCGGCGGCACGCTGATCGGCGGCGCGGGCGGCCTCGCGCTGGCGCAGTGGTTCGGCTGGAACACCGCGTACCTGTTCCTCGCCGCGGGGGTTGGCATCGGCATGCTGGCGATCCTGCTCAGCCCGGAGCCGCCGTATCGCCCGCCGGCGGACTCGGTCGAGCACGAGGCCCGCGTGGCAGCGATGTTGCAGCGCCTGTCCTGGCTGCGCGGCGGCCTGGCCACCGCGGCCGCGTGGCTGTACGGGGCGGTCGTGGCGCCTTTCGTGGACTTCATGAAGCGCCGGGGCTGGCTCCTGATCCTGGTATTCATCGTGGTGTTCAAGTTCGGCGATGCGTTGCTCGGGCGCATGTCGGGCGTGTTCTACCGCGAGCTCGGCTTCAGCCTGCTGGAGATCGCGGAAGTGATGAAGGGCTACGGCTTCATCGCCAACGGGCTGGGGGTGCTGGCCGGGGGCGTGCTGGTGGCGCGCATCGGCCTGTTCCGTGCCTTGCTCATCGCGGGCCTGCTCGCGGCGGCGACGAACCTGACCTACTCGTGGCTGGCCCACTCCGGCAACGACCCGCTGGTGTTCCGTATCGCCGTGATCTCCGACAACTTCACCGGCGGCCTGGCCACGGTGGCCTTCGTGGCCTACCTGTCGAGCCTGTGCAACGTCGCCTACACGGCGACGCAGTACGCCCTGCTGGCGTCCGCCGGCAACCTGGGCCGAATCTGGCTGTCTGCGACCAGCGGCTGGATGGTGGACGCGCTGGACGGCGACTGGGCGGTGTTCTTCGCCATGACGGCCGGGCTGGCCCTGCTGGGGCTGCCGCTGCTGTTGATCCTGATGCGGCGCTATCCGGAGGCGCACCGGCGCGAGTGAGCCCCTCCGGGAGCGCCGGCCGCGCCGTCTCGGCGCTGGCTTCGCGGCGCTAGTGCACCGGCCCCCGGCGCCGCGCATTGCGGTGTACCGGTGCGGCATGGTGCAGCCGCATCTTCCAGCCGTCCCCGGTGAGTCCGTAGACGTTGGTGACGGTGACCACGGCCTGGTCGCCGCCGCTGGCCCCGATCAGCTCCAGGCCCGTGTGCACCGCGAGGCCGTCGGACTGGGCCCGGCCGTGGCAGTCGAAACGGACCTGCACGCCGCCCGTCGCGCCGAGGATGTCACGCCAGCTGTCCATGACCGGCCCCCGTCCGGCCAGCGGTGCCCGGCCCGGGTGGACGCACAGGATGTCGGGGGCTGCTTCCCAGATGGCTGCCATGGCGTCGAGATCGCCGGCGCGGAAGGCCCTGTAAAAGGCTGCCTCGCAGTCCTCCGGCGTGAGGAAAGACCCGGCGGCGGGGGCCGTCTTCACCGGTCCCGCTCAGTCCGCCTGGTCGAGGTAGTCCAGCGGGTCGGCCCAGTCCTGCGCCACGGCGCGGTCGAGGTCGACCCCGTAATCCTCGCGCTCGATGTCCAGCGAACCGGAGTAGTCCTCGGGCGGGTCGGCGGACCGGAAGCCGCCCTCCTCCCAGGCATCGAAATCGAGTTCCTCGACGGTGCCGTCGAAGTGCTGGATGTCGATCGTGCCTTCGTCGTCGTCGACGGCGATGACCTCGAAGCGGACGCCGCCGGGCGCCTCGTACCAGTCTCCGATCGCGGGCATGGGCAGTGGCATTGCGATTTCCCCATTCATCCGGGCCTGATATCCTTGCCCGCCTTGCGCATACCGTCCTTGCGGTAATCCTCCTTCCAGACACTTATAGCCCACGCAGGCGGGGCTGCAAGTCTCCAGTTCTCCGGGTGTGCACGGCCATGACCGAGCATCTCATCAAGACCTTCATCATTTTCTTCGTCGTCATCGAGCCCGTCTCGCTGGTGCCGATGTTTGGCGCGATGACCCGGGGCGGGGAGCCCGGCTACCGCAGGCGCATGGCCTGGAAGTCGGTGGCCATATCGGCCGGGATCTTCATCGTATTCGCGCTGCTGGGCGACTGGATGCTGCGCCTGCTCGGCATCAGCGTCTCGGCGTTCAAGATCGCGGGCGGCATGTTGCTGTTCCTGCTGGCCGTGGACATGGTGCTGGCGCGCGAATCGGGCCTGCGCTCCACGACGGTGCGCGAGCAGGAGGAGGCCAAGTACCGCGAGGACATCTCGGTGTTCCCGATGGCCTTCCCGCTCATCACCGGCCCCGGCACGCTGGCGACGCTGCTGCTGCTCACCGCCGAGACCACCGACTGGATCGGCTTCTCCCTGGTGCTGGGGATGGGCTTGCTGGCGCTGGCGGTGACGCTGGTGCTGCTGCTACTGACCCAGCCGCTGATGCGCGTCATGGGCGTGACGGCCGGCTCGGTGATCAGCCGGCTGCTGGGCGTGGTGCTGTCCGCCCTGGCCGTGCAGTACGTCGTGGACGGCTTTACCGAGGTGCTGGTCTGACCTGCCGGTAAAGCAGGTCGAAGACCTCGTGGCCCAGCCGCAGTCCGCGGCGCTCGAACTTCGTCACCGGGCGCGTTTCCGGGCGCGGCGCGTAGCCGCCGCCCGGCGTCGCGTTCTCGAAGCAGGGCGAGGCATCGCAGAGCGCCAGCATCTGCCCGGCGTATTCGGCCCAGTCCGTGGCCAGGTGCAGGCGCGCGCCGGGAGCCATCGCGCGGGCGAGCTGCTCGAGGAATCCGGCCTGCACGAGGCGGCGCTTGTGGTGCCGCTTCTTGTGCCAGGGGTCGGGGAAGAAGATCAGCACCTCGTCGAGACTCGCCGGCGGCAGCCAGCGCGCCACGACTTCGATCGCATCGTGGCGCGCGATGCGGATGTTGCCGAGCGCCTCGCGCTCCATGCGAAGCAGCAGGTGGCCGACGCCGGGCTCGTGCACCTCGACGCCGAGGTAGTCCCGCTCGGGGTGGCGCAGCGCCAGCCCTGCGAGGTTCTCGCCGTTGCCGAAGCCGATCTCGAGCGTGCGCGGCGCGTGGCGGCCGAACAGCGCGTCGAGGTCGAGCACCGCGGGTGGCGGCTCGATGCCCCAGCGCGGCCAGAGCGTCTCCAGCGCGCGCGCCTGGGATGGCGTCAGCCGCCCGCCGCGCCTGACGAAACTCCGCACGGTGCGGTGATGGGGCTGGCTGCCGGTTTCCGCGGCGTTCATCGCGCTCAGAAGAAGGTGCCGTCGATGGGGGAGGAGGCGGAGGCGAAGCGCTTGCGCGGAATCCGCCCGGCGAGGAAGGCCTCGCGCCCGGCCTCCACGGCCTTGCGCATGGCGGAGGCCATCAGCACCGGGTCGCGCGCGCCCGCGATGGCGGTATTCATCAGCACGCCGTCGCAGCCGAGCTCCATCGCCACGGCGGCGTCGGATGCGGTGCCGACGCCGGCATCGACCAGGATCGGCACCGTGGCGTTCTCGACGATGGTGAGGATGTTGTAGGGATTGCGGATGCCGAGCCCGGACCCGATCGGTGCGGCCAGCGGCATGACGGAGATGCAGCCGATCTCCTCCAGGCGCTTGGCGATGATCGGGTCGTCGTTGGTGTAGACCATCACCTGGAAGTCCTCGCGCACCAGGATCTCCGCCGCTTCGAGCGTGGCCGTGACGTCGGGGAACAGGGTCTTCTGGTCGGCCAGCACCTCAAGCTTGACCAGCGGGTGGCCGTCGAGCAGCTCGCGCGCCAGCCGGCAGGTGCGCACCGCGTCCTCCGCGGTGAAGCAACCTGCCGTGTTGGGCAGGATGGTGAACCGCTCCGGCGAAAGGTAGTCCAGCAGGTTCGGCTGGCCCTTGTCCTGGCCGATGTTGGTGCGACGGATCGCCACGGTCACGATCTCCGCGCCGCTCGCCTCGGTGGCGGCCAGCGTTTCGTCGAAGTCGCGGTACTTGCCCGTCCCGGTGAGCAGGCGGGAGCGGTACTTGCGGCCGGCCAGTTCCAGCAGGTCGTCGGTCATGCGCGGGGGTTCCTTGTGTGTGGGTTCTTCCGTGTCAGCCGCCGCCGACGGCGTGCACGATCTCCACCCGGTCGCCGGGGCTGAGCGCGTGCCCGGCATGGGCGCTCTTGGGCAGCAGTTCCCCGTTCAGTTCCATGGCGTAGCGCCGGCCCGCCAGGCCGAGCGACGCCACCAGCTTGGCGGCCGTCAGGCCGTCCGGCACCTGCCGCGCTTCGCCGTTGAGGGTGATTTCCATCGGATCGCGTCGTCGGGGTCGAGCCTCCACATTCTACACGCGCCAGAGGGGGACATTCCCCAAAAGCCGGTTTGGGGACATTGCTGTTTCGGCCGTTTCGGCAATGTCCCCCTCCGGATACCATAGCGGGCCATGAGTGGACGCATTGGCTTTGTCAGTCTCGGCTGCCCGAAGGCGCTGGTGGACTCGGAACGCATCCTCACGCGGCTGCGGGCCGAGGGGTACGAGACCGTGCCGAGTTACGAGGATGCCGACCTGGTGGTGGTCAACACCTGCGGCTTCATCGACGAGGCCATCGATGAGTCGCTGGAGGCCATCGGCGAGGCGATGGCTGCGAATGGCAGGGTGCTGGTGACCGGCTGCCTGGGGGCGCAGCCGGAGAAAATCCGGGCGAAACACCCCGGCGTTCTCGGCATCACCGGGCCACATGCCTACGAGCAGGTCATGGCGGCCGTGCACGAGCACCTGGCTCCGCCCCACGACCCGTTCACGGACCTGGTGCCACCGCAGGGCGTCCGGCTGACGCCGCGCCACTACGCCTACCTGAAGATCTCCGAGGGCTGCAACAACAAGTGCAGCTTCTGCATCATTCCCGACCTGCGCGGCAAGCTCGCCAGTCGCCCGATCGGCGAGGTGATGAGGGAAGCCGAGGCGCTGGTTCGCGCCGGGGTGCGCGAATTGCTCGTCATCTCCCAGGACACCAGCGCCTACGGGGCGGACCTGAAATACCTTCCGGATACCTGGCGCGGCGAGCGCATCGAGACCCGCTTCCTGGCGTTGGCGCAGGCGCTGGGCGAACTCGGCGCCTGGGTCCGGCTGCACTATGTCTATCCCTATCCGCACGTAGACCAGGTTCTGCCCCTGATGGCCGAGGGCAAGGTGCTGCCTTACCTGGACATCCCCTTCCAGCACGCGAGTCCTGCCGTGCTCAAGCGCATGCGCCGCCCGGCCGCGGCCGCCAATACCCTGGCCAGCATCCGCCGCTGGCGCGCGACCTGCCCGGAACTGGCTCTCCGCAGCACTTTCATCGTCGGTTTTCCCGGCGAGACCGAGGATGATTTCGCACTGCTCCTGGACTGGCTCGAAGAGGCGCAGCTGGATCGCGTCGGCTGTTTCCGCTACTCGCCCGTGGAGGGTGCGCGCGCCAATGCCCTCGACGCCCCCGTGCCGGAAGAAGTGAAGGAGGATCGCTGGCATCGCTTCATGGAGGTGGCCGCACGCATCAGCGCAGAGCGCCTGGCTCGGCGCGTCGGCGGGCGTGAGCCGGTGATCATCGACGAGGCTGATCCGGAGGCCGACGTGGCGTTCGGCCGCAGCCGTGGCGATGCGCCGGAAATCGATGGCCGGGTGACGATCGCAGGCGGTGGGGCGTTGCGCCCCGGCCAGTTGGTGGCGGTCGAGGTCACCGCGGCAGATGCCTACGATCTCGAGGCGCGCCTGGCACCCTGATGCCGGTTCGTGGGCTCCCGGACCCTCGCCGCCATGCCGAAAATGGCGCCGGGGCCGGCTTCGAGGTTATCTTCTGGCTCCCTGCGATGGACACGGAGGACCCGGCGAATGTCGCTGCGGATCGCGATGTGGTCTGGGCCACGGAACATTTCCACCGCCATGCTGCGCGCCTGGGAGAACCGGCCCGACACCGCCGTGGTCGACGAGCCGTTCTATGGCTACTACCTCGCGACCACCGGCGTCGATCATCCGGGCCGCGCGGAAGTGATCGCTTCGCAGCCGCGAGACTGGCGCGAGGTGGTCGCGGCGCTGACCGGCCCGGTACCCGGCGGCAAGGCGGTCCATTACCAGAAGCACATGACCCACCACATGCTGCCGGAGATCGACCGGGACTGGCTCGCCGGCGTGCGCAACTGCTTCCTGGTGCGCACACCGGCCGAGGTCGTCGCTTCCTACGCCGAAACCCGCAACGCCCCGCAACTCGAGGACCTGGGCTTCGTGCAGCAGGGCGAGCTTTTCGACCGCGTAGCCGACCTGCTCGGACGTGCGCCGCCGGTGCTGGACGCGAGCGACGTGCTGCGTGACCCGGCGGGCATGCTAGCTGCGCTGTGCGCGGCCCTCGGGCTCGGGTTCGACGCCCGCATGCTGAGCTGGCCACCCGGCCCCCGCGCGACTGACGGCGTGTGGTCGAAATACTGGTATGCGTCGGTCGAGCGCTCCACCGGCTTCTGCCCGCTGCACGCCGGCCGCAAGCCCGTGCCGCAGGCCCTCGAACCGCTGGTGGAGGCTGCGACGCCCATTTACGAGCGGCTCGCGGCACACCGCCTGCGCCCCGTTCCGGCCGGGGAGACGGCGTGATGGCCGGTGGCGGCGCAGGCCGGGGCAGCCAGGCCTTCGCGCCCGATCCGCGCAACGCGTCGCTGCGGGTCTGGGTCAACGGGGAGCTGGTGCCGCGCGCGGATGCGGTCGTGTCGGTGTTCGACGCAGGCTTCGTGCTGGGCGACGGGGTCTGGGAGGGACTGCGGCTGGCCAACGGCCGGCTGGCCTTCCTCGATGAGCACCTCGACCGGCTGTTGCGCGGCGCGGCGCAGGTCCGCATCGACATCGGCCTCGACCGCGAGGGACTCCGCAAGGCCCTTTACGACACGGTCGAGGCCAACGGGATGCGCGACGGCGCGCACCTGCGCCTCATGGTGACGCGCGGCCTCAAGGCATCACCCAACCAGGATCCGCGCCAGACGGTCGGACCGGCCACCGTGGTCATCACCCCCGAGTACAAGGCGCCGCCGCCCGAGCTTTACCGCCAGGGCCTGGCGCTGGCGACCTCGCGCTTCCGCACCAGCGGGCCCGAGGTCTTCGACATGCGGCTCAACAGCCACAGCCGGCTGAACCTGATCCAGGCCCTGCTCGAGGCCATCGACCTTGGCGCCGACGAGGCGCTGATGCTCGACCCGCGTGGCTTCGTGGCCAGCTGCAACGCCACCAACTTCTTCGTCGTGCGCGACGGTACGGTGTGGACCTCCGGCGGCGAGTACTGCTTCAACGGCATCACGCGGGGATGCGTGATCGAGTTGTGCCGCGCCAACGGCATCCCGATCGAGGTGGGCGACTTCTCCCTGGAGCATGCCGTCGGTGCCGAGGAAGCCTTCGTCACCGGCACCTTCGGGGGCGTGGTGCCGGTGCGCTCGCTCGACGGCCACGAGTTCGCCGGGCCGTTGCCGGGCCCGTTCACGACCCGGATCCGCAGCCTCTACCAGGCGCTGTTGCAGTCCGAAACCCTGCTGGGCTGATCCTCGCGCTCGGGCCTCAGTCGGTGGATTCCTCGTCGAGGTGGCAGTTCTGGCATTTCCTGCGCGGCGCGAAGGCCATCTCGCCGTTGTGGCAGGTGAAGCAGAAGACTTCCTGGTTGTGCTCCCGGCGGGTGATTTCCGCCGCGCGGCTGACGTCGAAAATCCCCATGTGGCAGTCCGCGCAGTACATGCCCGTGCCGGAGTGCACGTCACCCTGGAAAATGACCCTGCCTTCGCGGCCACCCTCGAACTCGAGGGTCAGCCCGGGCGGGACCGCCCGCGCCAGGCCGAGCAGGCCGACGGTGAGACCGAAAACGATCAGGACCTTGGCCAGCCTCATGCTGCACCCCCCTCTGCCTTCATCCGGGCGTTGCGGCTGCGCACCGTGACGACCGCGACGGCCGGCATGGCCACGATCACGACGGCCAGCACGAAGAAGATCCAGCTCGGGAAGTAGAAGGTCGCGTAGACCTCCCAGCCGATCTCGCGCAGCACCGAGGTCAGGAACGACGGCGCGCCATGCAGGTGGCCACCGATGGTGCCGGTGATCGCCAGCAGCCCGCCGCCGAGCGCACCCAGGCCGAGCATGATCAGGCGATTGGTGAACCCCTCCCAGGCGCGCTCACCGACCCACCAGCGCAGCGCCAGCACCGCGGTCCAGTACGCCATGGACCAGGTCGCCGCCATCATGTGGTTGCGGCCGAGCGGCGTGGTCTGCAGCGTGTCCGCCGGCCAGACCATCAGGCCGAACACGTAGGTGACGACGCCGGTCACGATCCCGAGGGCGAGCAGCGGCACGAGCACCCGGTCGAAGGAACGGGCGAGTTGCCCGGCGGAGATCGCCCGGAAGGCGAGGATGATGGAGGCGGTCAGGAAGATCGCCACGGGGAAGTGGGCCATCATTGCGTGATACGGTGCCATGGCGTCAGTCCTCCCTGTGCCCGAGCAGGATGCTGACCGAGAACACGAAGCTCACCACCAGCAGCACACCGGCGATCATGCTCAGCCACCACTGGCGGCGGATCTCGCGCTCGAACTCGATCTCCACGCCGTACTGGGCGAGCTGCGCCTCGGAGTGGCGGAACTTCACCGGCACGCCCTTGGCGATGTACTTCGAGCCGGCGTGGATCTCGTGGGTCAGGCGTGGCCAGCTGACCTGGCCGGGGTAGAACAGCTTCACTTCATGCGGCTCGATCCGGCTCCAGTCCGGCACGGCGCCGTCGAAGCGCGTCGCCTTGACGTCGCCGTTGCGGCCAAGGCCGACCTGCACCGGCATCGAGACGTAGTGCCAGCGGCTGGCGCGCGCGTCCCGGTGCACCGACAGCGCGATGCTGTAGACGCCCTGGTCACGGAAGATCTTGTCCTCCAGCGGGTAGCCCGTATCGAGCTTGCGCGCCAGCGTCACGTCCCAGTAGCCATCGGCCCAGCGGCCTTCACCCTGCACCCGGATGGTGCCCCGGCCGCCGCTGGGCTCCCGCAGCACCTGGCCCGGGATCACGTCGCCGTCGCGCCAGTCCCGGCCGGCGTCGAACGGCACCGCCGTGTCCTCGCTGAGGAAGTAGCCGGTCGGCATGCGCGCGCCGGTCCCGGTCACGTCCTCCCAGCGCAGCGCGGGCTGGCCGGAGGCGGCTGCATCGAACATGAACCGCGGCTGCTTGGCATCGCCGTCCCAGTTGCTGAAAAACGGTCCCTGGCCGGAGTCGTAGAGCCGGTACCAGGCGATGAACTGGTCGTCGGAATGGCCCACCGGGTTCGACAGGTGCGCCCGCCAGTGCCACAGGTCCAGGAAGTAGCCCGCCTCGCGCTGCGCAGCCAGCGTGTCGGCGTCCACGATCGAGTACCAGTCGTCGGGGTCGGAGCGCGTTGCCGGCAGGTACTTGCGCCGATGCGCGTCATCCCGGCCCGCGTAGTCCCCGGCATCGCTGAAGTCGCGCATGTTCGCGCCGACCGTGATGTAGCCGCCGTAGCGCTGGAACTCCGGCACGCTGCCGTCATCGACCATCATGGTCAGCCGGTCTTCGTAAATGCCGTCCGGGTCCGAGCCGACGGGCGAATGCAGCTTGCGCTCCCAGCGACCGTCGTTGTAGCGGAGCAGGTCGGTGTAGACGTGCGGTCGGTCCGCCGGCCAGCGGTAATGGAAGAAAATCTCGCTGTCGTTGTAAGCCACCCTCAGCTCGAGCGGCATGGTGAGCTCGGCCGGGATCCAGCGCTTGCGCTCGGGGTCATCACGGACGATGCCGGTGCTGTGGGTGACGAGCGCGAGGAACAGCGCTGCGGTGAACAGACCGGACACTGCGACGACGGCAGTTCGGCGACGAATCATCGGCTCCCTCCATGCTGATTGCCGGGCGTCGCCGCAGGGTGCGAACGAGCGCCGGAACCCGCGTGTGGCCCCATTGGCCGCATGGTCGGCCTTGCTGGCGGGGTGTGTAGTTATTCTCTACGCGGCGGGAGTATCGCCGCTGTTTCCTTTCGGAATCAAGCGGGCGATCGCCCGGGCGCGAGGCGGGAACGGGGGCGCGGCAGGTCCCTGGGAACGACGCACCCGTTGCCGTGGGCGACCGCGGTCCCTAGAATTCCGGGCCAGGCGGGTGTAGTTCAATGGTAGAACAGTAGCTTCCCAAGCTACGAACGTGGGTTCGATTCCCATCACCCGCTCCAGATTGCGAAAAAGCCCCCGTTTCCGGGGGCTTTTTCATTTCGGGCCGGGCGATCAATGACGATCAATAATCGGAAGCCGCCTCGACCACCACTTCGGCGTCCTCGATGATGAGGTCGTAGCGGTAACCCATGCCGAAATCCTTGTCGACCGTGAGCATGCCGCTGACGAGCACGAGGTCGCCCACTTCCGGCAGCACGTCGATCGTGGTCACCGTGAGGTCGTTGGTGCCCTCTTCGCCCGAGCCGTCACGGATGTGCAGCCAGTTCTTGCCCATGATGCCGGCGTTCGTCTTGACGACCTTGCCGCGCACGACGATGGGTTCGCCCGCCATGTGGTCCTTGTGGGCAAACACTTCCGCGATGGTCATGCCGCCCTCGGCACGCTCGATGCCGGAAAGGTCGAAGCCGTCGCTCGGCGCAGTCGGCCTCGGGTGCGGCGTGGGCGTGGTCATGCCGCCGGCCTGTGCCTGCGGCGGGGTTGCGGGGGACGCGGGCTGCTCCTTGCTGCAGCCCGAAACGGAAAGGCCGGCCGCCAGGGCGAGCAGGCAGAAGATGGTCGACTTCGACACGGGGTTGACTCCAGGTTGGGTTGAAACGCGCCGCGAACCGGTCGCCGTCGCGCTGGGGAAGAGAATACATTGTAACCGACGGCAAGAACGGGGCATCGGCCCGGGTGCTGGCGCGGGCGGCCCCCCACCGGCAGCAGGGCATCCCCTGCCGTCGGCCCCGACCCGTCAGGGCGCCAGCTGCAGCAGCTTCAGCCGGCCGCCGGCGCCGCTGCGGATGGTCACCTGCGTCTTGCGCAGGCCGAAGCGGGCGGCAACGAGGGCGACCAGTTCAGCGTTCGCCTTGCCGTCCACGGGGGGTGACTTCAGCTGTGCCAGCCAGCTGCCGTCGGCGAGCTGCACGAGCTCACTCTTGCGCGAGCCCGGCTTCACCTTGACCTGCAGCGTCGTCATTCGCTGCGCTGGCGCGCGCGTTCCTCCTCGCGTCCCGCGCGGTAAGTGGCGAACTGGGCCTGCGTGAAGCGCACGGTGAAATACGCACCGACCAGTCCCACGATGCCGAAGCCGGCGGCGCGCAAGTAATTGCCGTGACCGATGGCGACCACGGCGGCCGTCAGCATCGCCCCGGTGAAGAGCACGGCCAGCACGCACAGGCCCAGTCCCTCGATCAATTCATGCTTGGTGGCATCCATGGCGCACATGTTGCCTGAATCGAGCCACGAGCGGGACTCGTGGGTTTCCCGGACCGGGCCTGGCGTGCGGACCCTTCACGGCTTCAGAACTCGGCGGACAGCCTGGCCCACAGGGTCCGGCCCGGCTCCAGGATGCGCCGGCCCGTGGAGCCAAGCTCGGCGTTGCCAAGCTGGACGTGCTCGCCGTAGCTGCGGTCCATCAGGTTGTCGATGCCGGTCGTGGCGACGAGCCGCGGCCCGAAGCGCCAGCCAGCGTACGCGGAAAGTACCGCGAAGCCGGGGGTTTCGTCCGTGTCGAAGCTGTAGATGGTGCCGTGGCCGGGATGGATGCGATCCTGGCGCGCGACCGCACGCAGCAGCAGGCCTGCAAAGTGGCGCTCGGCCTCGTGGTCGAGGCTGAGCGTGGCCTCCAGCGGCGGCGTCTGGGCCAGTGGCACGTCGTCGGTCTGGTTGCGGCTGCGAACGTAGGCCGCCGTCACCGTCGTGCTGAAACCGCGCCCGAGCTTCCATTCGAGGTCGGCTTCGAGTCCCCAGGTCTCGGCATCGACGTTGCGGGCCTGCGTGGGTCCGACCCCCGGGCGGGCGATGAGGATGAAGTCATCGATGCGGCCGGCGAACAACGCGAGATTCGCACGGGCCCGTGCGGTGCGCAGGCCCGCTCCCAGGTCGACCTGGGTCAGGGTCTCGGTCGACAGGTCGAAGGCGCGGCGCAGCTCCCAGAAGTCGGGCGCACGCTCGGCCCGGCCCAAGCCTGCGTACACCGTCAGGGGCCGTGCAGGGAAGTCGTGGCTGAGCCGCAGGAAGCCGCTTTGCTGGCGTGAGCGCTCCTCGGTGCCGGGCAGGGCGCCGCCAAAGCCTGCGGCGGCCAGGGCCGTGGACTCGCGCCGGTCGATGCGCAGGCCGGCGTTGAGCCGGCTGCCGCCTCGAATCTGCCGCTCGAGTTCGACGAAGGCGCCCGTGTCCCCGAATTCCGCGTTTTCCAGCCGCGGCACCTCGCGGTAGCCGAAGGCGGCCATGCCGGAGATCGAGTTGGCGCGATGGCGGTCGTCGCTCCAGTCGACGCCCGCGATGATCTCGCCGATGCTCGCGGGGTGGAACTCCGCGCTCAACCGGCCGCCGGTGGTGCGCCGGTCGGGATAACTCACCATCGGCATCATCGGCGGCGAGCGCAGCGTGTAGTTGTCCATCACGTGGTCGACGTAGCTGTAGAACCACAAGGCCTCGAGCCGGTCGAGCCAGGGCGTGATGCCCGCTCGTGCCACGCGGAGCGTGTACCCCGTCCGATCGAACAGCACGCCGTCCATGCCGCGGTCGTCGTAGGCTGCGCGGGCGTCGCTCCGTTCTGCGCTGAGCTCGACCAGGGTGTGGTCGTCCGGGGTCCAGCCGAGGACGCTGGTGGCGCTCCAGCGCTGGTACTCGGAGTGAACGCGCCTGTCGCGGCCGTCGCGGTAGTCATCCTGGCTGGAGACGGTGCCGATCATGCGGGCATAGCCGTAGCGCTCGCCGACGGTGAGATCACCCGTGAAATCGCGGCGCGCGAAGCTGCCCGCGGTGGTGCTGCCGAAGCCCGAGATGGTGCTCTCGGTGAAGCGGGCCGGGTCGCGTTCGAAGCGGGCGAAGCCGGCCAGCGTCGGCCCGTAGCGCACCGACTGCGGCCCCTTGATCACCACGATCCGGTCGTAGGACTCGGGGGCCACGTAGGCCGTGGGCGGGTCCATGCGCATGCCGCAGCCGCCGAAGGCCTGGGTGTCGTCGAGCAGGATGGTGAGCCGCGAGCCGCCGAGGCCGCGCAGTGCGGGATCACCGCTGGTGCCGCCCTTGCGGCTCAGGGAAAAACCCGGGATGGACTTGAGGTAGGCGCCGCCGTCGTGGGCCGGCAGCGGCAGGCGGGGTTGGCGCGGGTCGGTGACGATGGTGTAGGGGTCCTGCATGGTCGCGGCCGTGACCACGATCGGGTCGAGTCGCTGGACCTGCGTTGCGTCTTCCGGGACGCCCGGTTCGGGTGAGGATTCCGCGTCGGGGGGTTGGGCCCACGCGGCCAGTGTCAGGGCGGCCAATGTGCAGCCGCCCACGATGGTTCTCATCATGGCCGTAAACCTCTTGCCTGCTTGAATGGAGCGTTGCGGGAGCTCGTCAGGCGGACGGGGGCGGGGCTCGCGCGTGGGGCAGCAGGAGGCTGGAGCGGCCGGCGGGAAGGGATGCGCCCGCGTGGAATGGAGGTGTTGCGGCGACGATGTCGCTGCCGGGTGAATGCAGCGAGGGTGCTGCCAGGGTGGACAGGATCAGCGACCAGGGGCAGGCGGGTGCGCCGTCGTCGTCCTCGGGGGCGAGCAGCTCGCCGGTGACGGGGTCGGTCATGACCGTGCGCGGCCCGTGCAGGGTGCACAACTCGACCATCTCGCCCGCGGCGGGCATGAACCCGTCCGGCACCAGCGCCCGCAGGAACAGCGCTGCGAGCAGCGCCGTCATCAGCAGCGGATGTGGCCGGCCGGCGATCAAGGCACTCTCCACTCCGCCCAAAGATGCATCAAATGTGAATCAAAATGCCCTGCCTGTAAAGCATCTCGGGTCGGACCCGCACAACTTGTTGAAACAACGATGATTGCTTCCAGAATTGAGGCCATTTTCCGGCTTAGACGCGAGTTTTCCGCCCTGATTCTGCGTTCTAAGGGGGCACATGGCTGAGGGCTGGACTTAGCCGCCGGATTCAGGGGCGAAAATCGGATCCTAAGGGGCATATGGAGGCTGAAAATCGAAAATATATTCGTAATTTCAACGTGTTGTTCGGGTCCGACCCGAACGGAGGATTTCGCGGGCGGCGTTGTGGCCGGGAAGGCCGGTAACGCCGCCGCCGGGGTGAGCCCCGGAGCCGCAGAGGTAGAGGCCGGGCACGGCGCCGCGATAGTCGGCCTGGCCAAGGATCGGGCGGGCGCTGAAGAGTTGGTCGAGGCCCAGCGCGCCGTGGAAGATGTCGCCCCCGAGCAGGCCGAACTCGCGCTCGAGGTCCAGCGGCGACAGGCTCCGCCGCCCAAGCACGCTGGCCGAGAAGTTCGGCGCAACCCGGTCGACGGTGGCGATCGCCAGGTCCGCGAATGCCTCGCGGTGCGCATCCCAGCCACCTTCCGGCTCCGGATTCACGTGCTGGCAGAACAGGCTGGCGACATGCTGCCCGGGCGGCGCCAGGCTGTCGTCCAGCGCCGACGAGATCACCAGCTCCACGACCGGCTCCCGGGCCCAGCCGGGATTGTGTTCCCTGGACCGCGCGTCGAAGTACGCCCGCTCGAAATACTCCAGCGAGTCGCCGATGAGGATGCCGGCACCGTGGTGCGGCTGCAGCATGGTCCCAGGCGCGGCGCGGAAATCCGGCAGCTCCGCCAGCGCGACATTGATTCTGAAAGTGCCCGAGGCGCATCGATAGCGGCGGAATCTCGCGAGGATCTCCGGGTCCAGGTCCCCCGCCTCGAACAGCCGCGAGTACAACAGCCGCGGGTTGATGGCCGCGACCACGGCTTTAGCGTCCAGCTCCGTGCCGTCCTCGAGCAAGACGCCCGCAGCCCGTCCGCCTCGCAGCCGAACCCGGGCCACCTTCGCGCCGGTCCGGATCTCGACTCCGCGCCCTCGCGCTTCCGCCGCGATCGCGTCGCTGATCGCGCCCATGCCCCCGATGGCGTGGCCCCAGGCGCCCGGCTTGCCATTCACTTCGCCGAACACGTGGTGCAGCAACACGTAGGCCGAGCCCGACGCATAAGGACTGGCGAAATTGCCCACGATGGAGTCCCAGCCGAGCACCGCCTTCAACGGGCCGGACTCGAACCAGTCGTCCAGCAACTCGCCCGCACTGCGCGTGAACAGCTCGAGCAAGTCGCGCCGGCCGCGCATGTCGAGGCCCTTGAGCTTGCGCGCAACCGACCATGACGCCAGCCAGTCCGCGAGCACGAAACGATCGCTCACGTTCGGCGGCGTCTCGGTCGCAAGCGCGCGCAGCACGCCCGCCACCCGCTCTAGCATTTCCGACCAGGCCGGCCACCGCTCGGCATCCCGGCGCGAGAAGCGCGCGATCTCCGGCACGGTCCACTCGCCGCCGAAACGAAACGCGCCCCCGTCCGTGAGCGGCAGGAAGTTCGCCATGGGCCGTTCGACGATGCGCAGCCCATGGGCCTCAAGTCGCAGGTCCCGGATCACCTGCGGATGCAGCAGGCTGACCGTGTAGCTGCAGCTCGAATTGCGGAATCCGGGATGGAACTCCTCGGTCACCGCGGCGCCACCCACGATGTCGCGCGCCTCCAGCACCGTGACGCGGCGTCCCGCGCCAGCGAGGTACGCGGCACACACCAGGCCGTTGTGGCCGCCTCCGACCACCAGCACGTCGGGACTTACGGTTCGCGGCATCCTGGGCAAGCCCGCAGCTAGACTCCGGGCACTCTAGCGTGCCGACGAGGGAACACCAACCGCGCAACGCCGTCGAAACCCGCACCGTCCCGGCCCCCGGCTGGACTAGAATTGGCAAGGACGCCACATGGCGTGACGGGACGCATGGAACCGGAGGTTCGCCCGATGAAGAGAGCGCTCGCACTTGGCCTGCTGACCCTGGTGCTCGTTGCCTGCGCAACCAGCCCGACCGGGCGGCGCCAGCTCATGCTGGTCTCGCCCGACCAGGCGATTTCCGCCTCGCGAACGGCCTACGTCCAGCAAATGCAGGCGTTCAGCGAGAAAGGGCTCATCAGCTCGGACCGGGCGCTGGTCGAGCGCGTCAACCTGATCACCGGCCGCCTCGTCGCCCAGGCCATCCAGATGTATCCGCGCACCGCGGACTGGGAATGGAGCGTCGAGGTCATCGACGAGCCCGAGACCGTCAATGCCTGGGCGATGGCCGGAGGCCGCATGGCCATCTACACCGGGCTGATCCAGAAGACCAACGCCACGGACGACGAGATCGCCCAGGTGATGGGCCACGAGATTGCGCATGCGCTGGCCAACCATACCGCGGAGCGCATGTCGGTGGTCATGGCCACCCAGCTCGGTGTGCTCGCCGTCGGTGTCGGCACGCGTGACGATCGCGCCATGGCCGGCGCCGCCGCCGCCGCGCTCCTGGCCGTGAACCTGCCCAACAGCCGCACCGCCGAGACCGAGGCCGATCGCATTGGCATCGAGCTAGCGGCCCGCGCCGGCTATCACCCGGACGCCGCGGCGTCCCTGTGGCGCAAGATGGGCGAGGTGGGCGGCTCCGGACCGCCACAGTTCCTGAGCACGCACCCTGCGCCCGGCAACCGGCAGGAGACGCTGGCCAAGCTGGCGCCCCGGATGATGCCGCTGTACGAGGCGGCGAGCGCACAACGGCTGCCGGTGTTCCCGATCAAGCCGGGACGCTACTGACGCAGGACAAAGAAAAGGCCCCCGGACTTGCGTGCGGGGGCCCAAACCAAGAGGAGAGTGTCGGGAGCCGGGACCACGGGGGTCGCAAACCGGCCGGCGGTGCCTCCCTGGCGTACCGGCCGGCGCCACGTCCGTGTGGTCTCGACTGCCGGGATCATTTATAGGATTGTTGCACCGCAATTTCATTGACCAGGGTCAAGTTGCGGCGCGTCTGCGGAATGTCCCTAGTGCCCGCCGTACAAGGGCTTGCTGGCGTGGCCGGAGGGCCGGGCAGGCACTCGCGCAGGTGCGCGAGCGCCGCGCTTCACTCGGGGGCGGCTGCTCCCGGGCGGAAGCGGTAGACGTGATAGGGACCGTGCTCGCGGATGTGGCCGCGGGTCCGCAGCAGCACTTCCGGCAGCGCGCTGTCGGCGAGGTACAGCCAGCCGTCCGGCCCGAAGCTCAGGTCGTCGGCCCAGCGGATGCGCGGCGAGCGCACCAGCGTGCCCAGCTGGCCGCCGGGCGCCATGCGCAGCACTGCGCCGTGCTCGACGTCGGTGATGTACACGTGGCCGGCGGCATCGACGGCTAGCCCGTCGCTCAGCGGCTTCTTGCCCAGGGCTTCGACCCGCTCGGCGAGGGCCTGCGCGGAGAGCTCGGCATCCAGCAGCGCCGCCGTGGGGACGCGGTACAGGGTGTCATTCGACATCGCCCCGAACACCAGCCAACGCCCGCCGGGGTCGAGAGCGATCCCGTCCAGCCCGACCTTCATCGGCACGATGCCGCCGAAGAAACGCATTTGCCGCATCGGCGTCTGGATGATCCAGTCCTGCGCCCGCACCGACGGGTGGCCCTCCAGCACCCTTCGCGACCGGCGCGTGGCGCTGTCGTAGACCACCAACGCGGGTGACTTGCGCAGGAAGCTCGCATCGGCGACGTACACCATGCGCCCATCGGGCGCGACCCTGAGGTCCTGCAGGTACGAGCCACGCGGCGCCACGCTGCGGGGGAAGACGTGCTCGTGAACCACCAGCCCGCTGGCCAGGTCGATGGCGACGATGCGCGGCCGCCCAAAGCCGTGGCTCGCGGGGTCGATCACCCACAGGCGATCCTGGCGATCGACCACGATGCCGAGCGGGGTCTCCAAGACGATGGACTGGATGTCCTCGGGCGGGAACGCCTGGGCCCGTCCGTTGCGCCATTCCAGCAGCCGCGGTCCCTCGGCCCGGGCTTCCGGGTGCACGGTGAAGAACACCCGGCCACCGGCGCTGACCGCGACGTTGCCAATGGGCTCGGGGTAGGCGAGCACCATTTCCAGCCCGCTCTCGCTGATGGCTGGCGCGGTGCTGAGGTCGCCGTACGCCGACCCACCCCCGAAATACAGCCGCAACCCGCCCAGGAGCAGCGCGCAGGCCAGGACCAGGACCAACAGCAGGCGGAGCAGTTTCGACATGGGGGATCTCGCTTTGCGAGCAGCATAGGGGCGTTACGGACGAAACAGCGCGAACCGCGTCACAAAGTCATCGCAACTCGTTGACTGCAGGTGATCGGGCCGGGAGTCCGCACCGGTCGCCGGCCGGACTGCGGCGCCGGATCTTCCCGGGGAGTACCGCCGGCCGACCCGGCCGCTGCGGCGGGTTTCAGGCCCCGGCGTCCGGCAGGTCCAGGGCGTCGCGCACCCGGCGCAGCAGGATCCGGTCAATGATGGGCTTCTGGATGAAGTCCACCGCGCCCGCCCGGATGACGCCCACGGCGGTCGCGACGTCGGTTTCGCCCGCCAGCACGATGGTGGGCGCCTGGCACTTGCGCTCCCGCAGGGCATGCAACAGCTCGAGCGCCCCCTGGCCCGGAAGCTCGAGTTCCGTCACCAGGACTCCCATCTCCAGCTGGTCGAGCGCGCCCAGCAGCGCCTCCGCCGAATCGAAGGCGCGCACTTCATGCTGCAAGTGGCCCAACAGCTGGCTCAGCGCCGACCGTTCCCGGTCATCGCCTGCCACGACACAGATCGTCGCCTGATGAGCCTCAGCGCTACTTCCCGAGCTTGGGGGCATGGATTTCGAACCGGGCAAGGCTAGTGGAACCGCCTGCCCTGGCGGGCCTGACGTCCTCTAGGTGTTCTTTTCGTCGCCTTGGGAGTATTGAAACTCGACCCCGGCAAAGGAATACGAACATCTACCTAAGCTGGACAGGTCCGGGACGGCTGGCCACTCAGGTGCCCGACTGGTTCTCCGCGACCATCACCATCCGCACGAGGTGCGCCAGCGAGTTGGCCTGCATCTTCTCCATCACCCGGGCGCGGTGGATCTCGACGGTGCGCTGGCTGACGCCCAGGTCGCCGGCGATGACCTTGTTGGCCTTCCCCAGGACCACCTGGCCCATGACCTGCTTCTCGCGTGCCGTCAGGCTCTCGATGCGGTCGAGGATCTCGAGTCGCTCCAGCTCGCCCTCGCGCTGTTCCGCGGCCTGCTTCATGGCGTCGTTGATGCGGTCGACGAGTTCCTGGTCCTGGAAGGGCTTCTGCAGGAAATCCACGGCGCCCTGTCGCACGGCCTCCACCGCCATCGGGATGTCCCCGTGGCCGGTGATGAACACGATCGGGATGTTGCAGCCGATCTCGGCCAGGTGCTTCTGCAGCTCCAGCCCGGTCATGCCCGGCATCCTGATGTCCAGCACCAGGCAGCCGTAATCGCGCGGGTCGAAGGCCTTGAGGAAATCCTTGGCGCTGGCATAGCACCGCGCCCGATAGCCGACCGAGCGCAGCAGCAACCCGAGTGAGTCGCGCACCGCCTCGTCATCGTCAACGATGAATACCGTCGCTTCGCTGGATGCCATCACTCCTCCTCGGGTACCGTCGGCAGCCTGATCCGGAAAGCGCTCCCGGCTTCCGGACCCGAATCGTAACGCAGAGTGCCGCCGTGTGCCTCAATGATGGAGCGGCTCAGCGACAGCCCGAGTCCCATGCCCTCGGGCTTGGTGGTGAAGAAAGGCTCGAACAACTGCTCGAGCAGGCCCGGCGGCACGCCCGGGCCGGTGTCCTCCACCGCGAGCTCGGCCTCGTCTTCGCTCAGGGCGCGGGTGCGGATGACCAGCGAACGGGTTTCCGGGGCGCAGTGGTTCATCGCCTCGACCGCGTTGCGGGTGAGGTTCAGCAGGACCTGCTGCAGCTGGATCCCATCGACCTGCACCCGCGGCAGGTCCGGCTGGAATTCCAGCCTGAGGTCCACCTCGTGTGCGCGGCAGTCCATCTCGACCAGCGGCAGGATTTCCTGGATCAGCTCGTTCGCGTCGCGATGCCGGCGGTCGGGGGTGTGGCGGCGCACGAAGGCGCGCAGCCGATGAATGACGTCGCCCGCGCGGCGCGCCTGGGCGGTGACGCGCCCGAGCACCTGGCCCAGCTCCTCGGCATCGATGTCGCCGCTGGCCAGCAGCCGCTGGCAGGCCTGGGTGTAGTTGGCGATCGCGGCGAGCGGCTGGTTCAGCTCGTGCGCGATGCCCGCCGCCATCTCGCCGCGATCGCGGCGAGCGGCTGGTTCAGCTCGTGCGCGATGCCCGCCGCCATCTCGCC
>ERZ869909.993-NODE-993-length-25974-cov-3.462679_pt1 | contig 25974 bp, 24 predicted proteins | sample MGYA00520892_ERZ869909 | MGnify/ENA primary metagenome ERZ869909 (study PRJEB32215, sample SAMEA104723947) | bioreactor metagenome | biome: bioreactor; feature: anaerobic bioreactor; material: water | place: China | collected 2015-03-12 ... | reverse complement strand
ACACAATGATGACAATTTTTGCAATTTTTCTCTTTGAGTTCGATAATACTCATGATACTTCTCTCTGAATCACATGTCTTAGTTTGCCATCAAGATCCGCTAAACTGACCCCTATCACGGGCTCACCATTCACCTTGACGCCAAGTCCACTGGAGCATAATCCCATGCAAAAGGCTCCTTTAACGGTCACCTTTTCTTCCCAATGTTCTTCTTTTATGATATTTTGAACAAACTCAACTACATTCTGTGCACCACGCACATAACATGAACTTCCAATACAGATTTCAATGATAATCATACTTGTCCTCCTTTATGACGATGCAAATCTATATTAACCTGAGAAAACATATCGATGTTTTCTTTAATGGTTCTTGCTTTTAAAGGAGCGTTTTCTTTATCAAATCTAACTTTTATCTTTATGGAGTTATCAATAACCGCCGGACCATTACTACATCCACCCTTACATGACATTCCTTCGAGAATGTTGGCATTGAATCGACCATGTTTCATCAGTAATAACTGCTTCTTACACTCATGACACCCGTCCGCATATTCGGCAGTAAAGGTAAGCCCATCATCTTCTTTCGCAGCTTGAATCAACGCTTTGGAAACGCCTTGCCCATAAGCGAAGTTTCTACCAAAGACAGATGCCTCCTGACGCTTTTCTGCCTCTAGTTCACTTAAATAGATATGCTTGCTTACAAGCATCGCTGCTACTTCTTCGTACGTTAACACATAATCAACATCGGGTTGAGGCATATCTGTCATCGCTTCCTGCTTCTTGGCAACACATGGACCAATAAACACAACGCCAACCCCTGGATGAACTTTCTTTAAATAGCGAGCCATGATAACCATGGGAGAAGCCATAGATGACATGTTCTTTTCATATACTTCCGGGAAATGCTGGCGAGCAAGATTCAAGAATGCCGGACAACAGGACGTAGTCATCGGAACATTCTCTTCCATTTTCTCTTTGAGTTCTTCCTTTTCGTGCCAAGCCACAACATCCGCACCAACAGCAACTTCCACTACATCTTGAAAGCCGAGCATGCGTATACCTTCTTTGATTTGATCTAGTGACGCTGAATCAAACTGCCCCTGAATTGAAGGGGCCACCATCGCAATCATTGGAGTATCCATTTTAATCAATTGGATAACAGGCACAATCCACGATGCATCCTCGATGGCACCAAAAGGACAAGCCGCCTGACAAGCAGCACAGTTAATACATTTATCTTCATTGATTTTAGCAATTCCACATTCATCCATCGTAATGGCATCAACACAGCAGCTAGCCTTACAGGGTCGCACCGTCTCAACAATTGCATGAAATGCACACGCCTTCACACACGCTCCACATTCTTTACATTTATCATGATTGATAATCGCACGATTGCTTCCCATCGTAATTGCATCAAACTTACACGCCTTTACACAACTTTTAGCCATACATTTTCGACAATTATCTGTAATTTGAATTCGTTGGATTGTACAACCATCACAAGCTGCTTCAAGTACCTGAACAATCTGTTTGGGCTTTTTTTCAACTTTCAAACGTACATTCGGTGATTTTCCTAGTGCTAAACGAGTCCGCTGACGGATGATTTCTCGTTCTTTATATACACAGCAGCGAAAGTCCGCTTTTGTGGTTGGAATCAATTTATAGGCCAGTTGATCTTCAATGTCAGGTGTGAGTGTACCTTCATAAGCACTTTTGGATACCTCTCTCAATACGTCAAATTTAAACTGTCTAGCTTCATGATCAAACAATCCCATAGATATCATCCTTTCGTTATTTTCTTCACATGTTAGTTATATCACAGTCTAATTACCTCTTCAAGCATTATTTTCATGACAGCGTTTTCATTTTGAAACTTTTTTTAGTACGGAACACAACGAGTATGATATGATAGTTTCAGTTGGAGGGTTACTATGAAATCTATTGTTTTACTTGGTTCTTTCACACACCAAAAAACCTATACATTATCCAATGAGATACAGTCTTTTCAGATGGCAAACGAATCCACTTGCATCGGTGGGCCGATGATGGATATAGCGACGGAGTTCGCCAACCTGTCCTTTGAGACTCACTGTTTGATTAAAATGGGAAATGATATCGAGAGTCTTGAGTGCAAGGATCAATTGGACTCCCAGGGAATTTTCACGCAGGCGATTTCTACTAACACCCCAATGCCAAGTGAGCTAATTGTGGTTACCCCTTCAAATCAATATACCATTCTCTCTTCATCGAGCGTTACTTCCTTCTTGCCAACTGATCAAGTTCCATTCGTTTCCTTTGATCATTGTGACTATGGTTTACTTCATGAGTTCAATGAAGACTTTCTTCTGCGATTATTTTCAAAAACACCCAAAGTTAAATGGATTATGAACCATGGGTTTCCAAATGCCAATTTACTTAAATATCTTCATGGAATTATATTAAATGAGACTGAGTTCAGAAAACATTCCAAGGGGTTTTCCAAAGAAATGATGTCTCAGATGTTGATTAATGCGGGTGTCAAATGGATAGTCATTCTATCTGATCGTGATGTATTCGTCTATAATGAGGACTACGAAGAGTTTACTTTCCCCTCTAACCACCCTATTGGGATTCACAATACATTGCGCCAATCATTTATTGCTCAATTAATCAATACGCTCTATGAGCATAACTCCATCAAGCAAGCTGTTGAATCTTGTTTATCTTTAACTCCTGTCAACGATAATTAAAAACAACCATAAAACACAAAAAAAGAGTGAGTTTCTTATTGGAACTCACTCTTTTTGATATTTGCACTTAAATTATAGTTTGACAAACTGCTCAATATCCAGAACGAAGATTGTAGCACCACCTACTTGTACTTCGACTGGGAAGGATGCATATCGTCCAATATCATACGATGCGGTCGAAGGAACAATTTCAGTACGGCGTTTACTTTCATTTCCAATGATTTCAATTGCGTGCTCAACTTTCTCATCTTCTGTACCGACAATAATCGTTGTATTCCCTGAACGAAGGAACCCACCGGTTGTTGCGAGGCGAGTAACTGAATAATTTTCTTTGGTCAATGCAGCTGAAACACTTGAGCTGTCATCATTTGAAACAATAGCTAGGATTAATTTCATGAATATTCCTCCTTTATCTACGTCTATTTTATCACATTCCAGGTAAATGTGCATCTTGACTCATCAAAAATGAAATAACTTTCAAAAAAGAGTGGATATCTCCACTCTACACATTAAATCTGAAATGCATAACATCACCATCTTGAACGATATACTCTTTACCTTCCATTCGCATACGACCAGCATCCTTAAGTGCTGATTCACTGCCATATCGGGTAAAATCCTCGATGGAATATGTTTCTGCTTTAATGAACCCACGTTGAAAATCAGTATGAATCACTCCTGCACATTGTGGCGCTTTATACCCTTGTCTAAATGTCCATGCACGTACCTCTTGAGGACCGGCAGTGAAAAATGTATTTAATCCCAATAATTGGTATGCAGACACGATGATTCGATCCAGCCCACTTTGAGCAATTCCCAACTCTTCCAAAAATAGACTTTTTTCTTCTTTATCAAGCATCGCAAGTTCTTCTTCAATTTTCGCACATATTGGAATTACCTGATTATTCTCTTCTTGAGCATATGCACTCACACGCTGAAAGTATTCATTTTCCTGCGGGTGGTTGATTTCCTCTTCAGACATGTTCGCTATGTAGATTACTGGTTTTGCCGTCAGTAGATGAAATCCTCGCAAAATTTCAAGTTCTTCTTTCGAACAGTCGACGGCACGAGCCATCTTCCCTTGCTCAAGTGCTTCTTTCATTCGTTTGAGTAAAGCAAGTTCAAACATCGCATCTTTGTCCTGAGCTTTTGCTTTTCTTTCCACCCGAGAGATTCTTGAATCAACGGATGCCAAATCTGCCAATGCCAATTCTAAATGAATAATTTCAATATCACGAATTGGATCAATGGTACCCTCCACATGAGTGATTTGCCCATCATCAAAACAGCGAACAACATGACAAATTGCATCCACCTCACGAATATGAGATAAAAACTGATTTCCCAGTCCTTCACCTTTTGAAGCGCCTTTTACAAGACCGGCAATATCTGTGAACTCAAATGTAGTATAAATTGTCTTCTTTGGTTTAAAATGTTCAACGAGTACCTTGATGCGATCATCAGGCACCTCAACAACCCCAACGTTTGGGTTGATGGTAGCAAACGGATAGTTCGCGGCCTCAACCTGTGATTGAGTGATAGCATTAAATAGCGTAGATTTCCCTACATTTGGTAATCCCACGATTCCTGCAGTTAGTGGCATAATATCATCCTTTCAGTCGACCGTTCTTTAGTGTACACAATATCAGCTGAAAGTTCAATCATTAATGCCTTCAGATGCTCTTTTTACAACTTTTTTAAGTTTTTTTTCAAATTCACTACGATCAAACATGACAGCTGCACCGCATCCTTCACATTTAATCTTAATATCTGCGCCCATACGAATAATCTTCCAAACATTTGACTTTCGACATGGATGCTGTTTCTTCATCTCGACGATATCATTTAAATCGTACTCCATGATACTCACCTCTTTTTGATAATAGATACTATTATACACCTAAATGAGACAAATATGCTTGAAAAGTATTTGAAAGTAACATTGCAATCGTCATGGGTCCAACACCTTTAGGTACAGGTGTCATATACGATGCCACTTCCATAACTTCAGGGACCACATCTCCGATAATCTGATTATCTTCAGTGCGATGAATTCCCACATCAATGACAATTGCTTCAGGTTTTACCCAATCCTTCTTTACGAAATGAGGAACACCGACCGCAGCAACAATCACATCACTTTCCTGACAAATCTTTTGAATATCCTTCGATCGTGAGTGGCAAATGGTGACCGTCGCATTGGCAGAAACCATCAGTTGAGCGATAGGTCGACCTACCAGATGACTTCTTCCCAAAACGACCACACTTTTACCAGAGACTGATAAGTTATAGTACTTTAAAATTTCCATGATTCCTTTGGGGGTGCATGGAATAAACGTTTCTTCGTTCATGTGAAGCTTACCCACATTAATTGGGTGGAATCCATCCACATCCTTATTGGGGTCTATGCCTAAGATGACTTCACGTGAATCCAGGTGCTTTGGTAACGGCAACTGAACCAAAATTCCATCCACAGATTCATCCTCGTTATACTGACGAATGACATCCATTAGCTCTGTCTGTGTTGTTTTCTCATCCATACGATTGACTTCAGATAAAAACCCCACTTGTTCACATGCTTTTGCTTTCGCCGCAACATACGTTTGTGAAGCCGGATCATCACCCACGATAACCACTACGAGCTTTGGTTTTCGAAAAGAAGGGTCCAATTTTAACACCTTTTCTTTCAACTGCTCTCTAATCGCTTTTGAAACTTCATTCCCTGCTAATATTTGTCCCATAAGACCTCCTGTTATATGATAAAGGTAACCGGACCGTCATTGACCAAGATGACGTCCATCATGGCTGCAAAGACGCCCGTTGAAACCTCAATTCCCATTTGACGTATTTCATGATTAAATCGATCAAACAATGGCTGTGCTAGGCTTGGCTGCTCTGCGGAATCAAAACTAGGGCGATTTCCTTTAGCAACATTCGCTGCAAGTGTAAATTGAGAAACGCTTAGAATTTTTCCTTGTATGTCCTGAATGCTTAAATTCATTTTACCATAGGAATCCTCAAAGATTCGCATTTTACCGATTTTATTTGCAACTTTAACGACATCTTCTTCTCGATCTCCCTTTTCAATCCCTACCAAAAGCAATAAGCCCTGTTGAATTTGCCCCACAATTTTCCCATTTACTTCAACTCTTGCTTCCTTTACTCTCTGTATTACGACTTTCACAAAAATCACCTCGACTTTATTTTACTATTTTTCCAACTCTGTTAGAATAGATACAGGAGTGATTTTCATGAAACAACCCTTAGCCTTTCGCTTACGTCCCACAAATCTCAATGATATTATCGGCCAAAAACACTTGTTTGGACCCGATGGTGTATTGCGTAAAGCTGTGGATAGTACACAGCTGTTTTCCATGATTTTTTATGGGCCTCCAGGTACGGGAAAAACAACAACGGCATTAACCATGGTAACTATGTTAAAACGACCCTATCGACTATTCAATGCTGTTACCGGAAACAAAAAAGAACTCGATCAGATTTTTGTTGAAGCAAAGATGAGTTCTGGTTTTGTATTAATTATGGATGAAGTTCACCGATTAAATCGGGATAAACAGGATCATTTGCTTCCTTATGTGGAAGATGGAACTATTACCCTTATCGGCGCAACAACTTCCAATCCATACTATGCAATAAACGCTGCAATTCGATCCCGTGTGCATCTTTTTGAGTTTAAGCCCTTAAGTGAGATCGATTGTCTACAGGCAATAACATATGCACTTTCGGCAAAGGAAGGGTTGGACGGGCTGTATTCCATTGAAGATAGTGCCAAACACCATATTGCCTCTGCATGTAACGGAGACTTGCGATTTGCTCTTAACCTTTTGGAAATCAGTGCCATGGCCTCCAAAGGTACCGTGATTACGATAGACACAGTAAAACAGTATGCACGTGTGGCAAATAATGCATCAGAGGATTCAGGAGATGGGTATTATGATTTATTGAGCGGATTTCAAAAGTCGATTCGTGGAAGCGATGTGGATGGAGCGTTGTATTATCTTGCAAGACTGATTCAGGCCGGTGATCTGGATTCCATTGAGCGAAGACTGCTTGTGATAGCCTATGAAGACATCGGATTAGCTAATCCCGCATGTGTCGCAAGAACCATTTCTGCAATCGACGCTGCTAAGCGAGTGGGTTTCCCTGAGGCTAGAATTCCATTATCTGTTGCGGTGGTCGATCTTGCGGCTTCACCTAAGTCTAAAACCGCTTATGAAGCGCTGGACCGTGCGTTACAGGTTGTTTCTGAGAATCCCGGTCAAATACCTGCTTATCTTCGTTTGACTCCTGTTGGACTCAGTGAGGAGGATAAATACTCCTATGATCAACCTTCGATTTGGCCAAGGTTAGCATATCTTCCCGAGCACATAAAAGATACGCACTTCTACATACCAAACAAAGCAAGTCCATATGAGAAGATTGTTGGAGAAAATGTAGAAAAACTCCGTCAGTTTAAACGGAGTTATCATGTGAAAGCATTAAAAAAAGGAGGCCGTTAGGTCTCCTTTAATCATGAATTACTTAATGTCTCTAGCGTAACCAGCAGCAGCTTCAACAGCAGCTTGGTAGCTTTCGATTGTAATTGTTACAGATGTTTTAAGATCATCACCACTTGGTACGTGTAAGTGAGTTGCATCTCTTTCAAATGTAGGGATAGCTTTGATTTCAGCAATTGTTTTTCCAGTAAAGTGAGCTTCTAAAGCTTGAGCTTGCTCATACCATTCTTTTCCGATTTCAGAACGAGCTTTCATACCGTAAGCATCGCCTTTTTCTTTCTTTGTAGGAGCAGCTTCAGCTTTGTCGATTGTTCCATCAGTTAAGAAAGTTCCTTGGTTTTGAGCAACATCGATAAATGTCCACAATACTTTTCCGTCTTTGTCCAAAGCAACACCTGCATAAGTTGTGTTCACTTGAACGCGACCAGCAGCATCAGCAGTAGCAGCACGTGGAGCTACAGAAGTAACGGATCCGCTACCAACTTTAGCAACACCTTTAAGTTCAACTGCAGCTTCAGCAGCTTTTTTTACAGCATCAAGATAATCATTTACTCTGATTGTTACCGAAGTTTTAAGATCATCACCTGAAGGTCTGCTTTCTGCCAAAGGCATAGCTAATACTTCAGCTAAAGTCTTTCCGACCATCCAGTCTTCAAGAGTTTTAATTTGCTCATACCATTCTGCTTTCGCAACTTGGGAAGCATTTTTCATACCGTAAGCATCGCCTTTTTCCTTCTTTGTAGGAGCAGCTTCAGCTTTAACGATAGCACCTGTTAAATCAAATGTACCTTCATTTTGTGCGACATCAATGTCAACGCTGACAAATTTGCCATCCTTGTCCATAACAACTGTTGCATATGTAACATTTGCTTGGATACGTCCTGCTGGAGTTTCAGCAGCAGCACGACCACTTACTGTAGTAACACTTGCAGTTCCAACTTTGTATACTGGTTCTTCTTTTGCACAACCTGCAAATACAAGAAGTGCAGCAGCAACTAATAATAATAATTTTTTCATCTAAGAATTCCTCCTTTGCAAGTGCAATTATAAATGGTTCAAAACCTCTTGTCAATGATGTTTTGTTATCATTTTCACTTTTGTTTTATGAAAGTTCGAAGTTTGTGAAATGTGTATACTATTGTACACAATAGTCATTTTTTTTCACATTTAGCTTGTTTGCTTCCTCGAATCAAATGATCTCTATAGTACTGTTCACCCCACTGAACAACGATCATCCAAGTCCCTAAAGATAGTGATAAAGATAGAATCACTTCAACTAAAGATGCTTGATAAAACAAAAAGCGCATGGGCATAAACAACATAGAAAAGATAGGGATAAACGAAAGAATGTATCCGATTCCTTCATTCATCTGATTCGGTGTGTTCAGAAATATAGAGGAGTAGTAAATTAATAACAATGCTAAATAGAAAGGTCCTTGCACACTACCCGCTTCTTCGATATGTTCAATCCGTATACTTATGACCACCATGATAATTTGAACCACAAGAATCCCTAGAAATAAAAAAAGAAATCCAACCATTAATCCTGTCACCCATTGGTGGGAAATATTTAGACTAACCATCCATTCTTTAAATGAAACAAAGCGAACAGGTAACCAATGTATTTGATACATTAGTTGAAATAGACCTCTTCCCTGATCGAACAGTTGTCGAATCAACAACCAGAATAGAGCAATTCCTACATAACTTATAGTTTGAAGAATCACACTCAACCAACCAATGAACATTTTCGCATAGTAATGAGCCTTAAAACTAACCGATGTTAGAATCAGTTCCAGCATATTGGATGTCTTTTCCACCACAATTTCATTGGCCATAGCTGAGGAAAAACTTAACATCATAAAATACATCGTTGTAATAAAAATGAAACCTGAATGATCATCCTTTTTCGGTGGAAGATAGGTCATTTTTATTTCCGGTGTCATAACATGAATCATTTCTTGCTGGATTGAAGCCGGATACTTCTGTATTTCTGAGAATGTATGGTATTGAGTAACCCACGCTTCAATCTGATAAGCATGGTACTGTGATAGTGTTGGGTGGATGTATACTTCAATCGATTGATCAACAAACTGTATCTGGATTTTAGCTTCTTCCTTTGCTTCAACAAACACATAGCCTGGTTCAATCTGTTTTTCAAGAAATTGAACCAGTTCTTCAGGTGCGTTTATTTCAACAGGATTGACCCAATCATAAGCGATGGATGAAATCCATGTATCAGAGAAAAATAAAGCTCCCGAAACAAGGAAGGTAAATCCCAAGAGCAATAAAGCTACTGGATTGCTTAGCCTGCGCCTTAACGAAAACTCAATCAATGTTTTCATGTATATCCCCCAACAAATCCTTTAAGGTTAAGGATTCAACTTTCATCGTCTCATATTCCCGGTTTTTTACTGCAGAAAGGAACATCTTTTGAGCCAGTTTCTGTTCCCTAAAGACATATTTTGTGTAATGTCCATCTGAAATCACCCTACAGACTCCCTCAACGTCACTATGTTTACGATAGGGATCATCGGATATTGTAATTGTAATCTGAGGATGGGCATCTTTGATATCTTTTATACGTCCGGAATACTTAACTATTGAGTGTTCAAGAACTAAGACACGATCACATAAATGCTCAATTTCTTCGAATTGATGGCTCGACAAAAGAATGATGCATCCAGTTTTTCTATGCTCATAGATAATCTTTTTTATTAACTCAACATTATCCACATCCAACCCAGTCAGTGGCTCATCCAAAATCAGCAACTTAGGTTTATGGATAAGAGCACAGATAAATTGTATTTTTTGCTGATTCCCTTTAGAACATTCTTTCAATCTTTTATTTCGTATGTTCTGTGCCTCAAGTTTGTCAAACCAGTAATCCATCTCTCTATAAATGTCTGCCATTTTCATGTTTTTGAGCTTAGCAAAAAACACCACAAGTTCCCAAGCCCGTAAATCCTGAATCACACTTCGTTCCTCTGGGACATATCCAATATCTGAAAGCAACAAACGTTCTCCGTGTAAAGTGACTTCTCCACTATCCATGGGTATCAGTTGCAGCAAGCAACGAAAAAGAGTAGTCTTACCACTGCCATTTCTCCCCAAAACACCACAGATCTCCTGTTCCATCACGTTCAGATGAATTGATTGGCATCCCTGTTTATCACCATATAATTTACTAACACCTTTTATCTCTAGCATCAAATCACCTCATATTCACATATGAGATACTATTTGGTTTTCCTACGAAAAAAAACAGTGCTCTCACACTGTTCACGCTCTACTTAATAAACGTCTTTTCTTTCTTCTTTTTTGAGTAGCCCCATGTTGATGTGACAATAGCCACTTGGATTCTTTACTAAATAGTCCTGGTGATAATCTTCAGCATCAAAGAACTTATCCAGTTTTTCAATTTCAACCACAATTGGTTTTTTATAATCTTTTTGCTTCATTGATACATACTCACGAATAATCGGCTCGTCCATTTCATCCATAAAATAGATCCCTGTCCGATATTGCGTTCCGATATCATTCCCTTGACGATTTAATGTTGTTGGGTCAATCATTCTGAACAGATGTTCAAGAATCTTTTCCAATGAGATAACTTGCTCGTCATACCTTACATAAACGACTTCGGCATGCTTCGTATTTCCTGTACAAACTTCCTGATAACTAGGGTTGTCTTTAACACCTTGAGCATATCCTGCTTTCGATGATATAACGCCTTTAGCACGTCGATAATACTCCTGAACACCCCAGAAACAACCTCCTGCTAATACGATTTCTTTCATTCTGTTTCCTCCGTCATTTTACTAACTATATAGTAGGCACAAGCTAATCCCGAAGCCAACGGAACAAATGGAGAGCTGGATGGTGGCATTTTTTCTTTTCGAATCACACTATCATTTAGCTCAACTGTTTGTTTTTTAGGGATTTCACTTGAAAATACAACAGGCATATGAAGATTCAGCTTACGTTTGCGAACCTGATATCGCATGACCTTTGCCAATGGATCTTCCTTTGTTTGACCTAATTTTACTATAGAAACTTTCGTCGGGTCCATTCGATTGCCCATCCCCAAACTGCTAATCATAGGAATTTGGTGATTCTGACAATGTTCAATGATGGCACATTTTCCACTGACTGTATCAATCGCATCAATCACAGCGCTCACTGAAGTACCTAACACATCCGCAATATTATCTTCCGATATAAATGTATCCATCCGAGTAATCATGACATCCGGATGTATAGATAGCAGTCGTTGTGCTAAAGCATCGACCTTCTTATGTCCAATCGTCTTTTGTGTGGACTGAATCTGACGATTTAGATTACTAATTGACACAACATCGTGATCTACTAAAATCAGATGTTTAACACCACAACGCACAAGAGCTTCAGCCGCCATGGCTCCAACACCACCCAGACCAATAACTGCAACGTGACAATTGGCTAATTGATTCAATTTTTTTTCATCCAGTAAAAGTGCAATTCGTATTAAGGATTCATCAACCATTCATGTACCTCTTCCAACAATACTGTTTGACTTTCCGGCTGACTTACGTCAAGCCATTGAACAGGCAACTGATGATTAAACCACGTCCATTGCCGTTTTGCAAACTGCCTTGTATGTTTTTTAATTTCTTCAACTACGTCACTCAGTGTTTTATCCCCCTCAACATAGCCTCTGAATTCTTTATATCCTATGGCACTCATAGCTAAACAGTCCCATCCTGCCATATTCACTATGTTACGAACCTCTTCTTCTAATCCTTGTTTTATCATCAGCTCAACCCGATGATTGATTCGATCATACACCCATGATCTTGGACCATCCAAGCCAACTAGCTTTACATCATAAAGCAGTGTTTTCTTCTGATCTGAAATCCAATCGCTTTTTGACTTTTTACTGGAATAATAAATAGTCAATGCTCGAATGACTCGTTTTCGATTATTCGGGTGAATTTTCATACTTTCAACTTTATCTACTTCCGCTAACATTTGATGTAACTGCTCGTTGGTTTTATCCTCCACCCAACTTATATCTACATCCCTCATAGGCTGCATATGATAATCATACAGAAGTGCTTTAATGTAAAGGCCGGTTCCTCCAACAACAATCGGAAGTTTACCCCTCTGCACAATATCATCAATCAGGCTTCTTGCCATATGCTGAAATTCAAACACACTAAATCCTTCGGTAACATCCTTGATATTGATGCCATGATGTACAATGCCTTCTTGTTCCTCAATCGTTGTTTTCGCACTACCAATGGTACATTGACGATAAATCGCTACCGAATCACCACTGATAATTTCACCATTATATGCTTTTGCACATTCAATGGCTAACTTGCTTTTCCCTGTTGCGGTCGGTCCACTGATGACAAGTACTTTCTTCATCGGTCAAACTCCTTCGCAAGCCGTTGAGCATCAAAAGAAATTAGCGTGGGGCGTCCATGAGGGCAATGAAACGGCTGATTACAGTTTGACAAATCATCCACAATCCGTTGCATTTCATCAACGGAAAGAACACGATTGAATCGAATGGAACTATGGCAGGCAAGTGAAGCTAGCGTGTGTTTTCTAAGCGATTTTTCATCTCTCCACCCTCCGTCTTCGAATCGTTGGAATAAATCTTCAATGGCTGCCTGGGGATCAATCTCCTTCATCCATAAAGGAAGCTCCCGTATGACAAACTGCTCTTCACCAAGCAGTTCAACCTCAACGTCCAACGTTGAAAACAAACTGATTACTTCTTCTTTTTGAATCGCAGCCTTACGATAACCCTGAATAACAATCGGGACTAAAAGCGGTTGCTTTCCAACAGATTGTGCAATCATAAGATCTTGGAACATTTCATATCGTACTCTCTCCATCGCGGCATGTTGATCTAGTATGAAAAGCCCATCTTCATTTTGAGCAAGTATATACTTTTGATGCAATTGTGCTAGAACTCTCATAGGCGGTAACTGCAATCCCATTCCCTTCTTTGCAACCTTTTCTATAATCGGAGTTTCCTGTACATAACCAACGGAGTCACTTATGTCCTTTGACTCATATGTAAAGGGTATGGACTCTATGCGTGGATTGCTTTCGAGACCCTGATTAATAGGTAAAAATGAGGGCAGAATACTTTCCTCTGTCTTTATTTCCCGGGAAATGGTTTCTTTCTCATTAGAATCAAACAGCCCAGACTGCTCCATCACAGGTGCTGATTTGGGTTGCTGGCGAATGGTGGCTGCATGCATATGTTCCTTCAGTACATCCTGAATCGTTTCCTGAATAAACAGTTCACATTGCTGCTGTTTTGACAATCGTATTTCCCATTTAGAAGGATGGACATTCACATCCACAAGCTGAAAATCTACTTCTACATTTAAAACAACGATGGGGAATCGGTCATCTGGTAAATAATCTCTATATCCTTGTTGAATTGCCTTCTGCAATCTAAATGATTTAATTAGTCGCTGATTCATGAAGATAATCATGTCGTTTCGGGATGCTCGATGATAATGAGGTAAGACAAGAGCTCCAGAAAGTTTAAAATCATAGTTCTTTCTTTCAAAAGGAACAGCAGCCTTCGCTATATCACTCTTGTACTTTCGAAACATGACTTCTGTTAAATCACCTCGACCTGTACTTTGAAGTAACGTTTTTGAATCTGCAGAGCAAATGAATGCAATATGTGGATAGCAAAGGGCAAATTTATCTAATAAATCCACAATAATCGCTGTTTCGTATGGAACACTTTTCATATGTTTCAATCTTGCGGGTGTCTTTAAAAATAACCCTTCAACCGTAATCATCGTTCCAAGTGGCGAAGCATATGGCGTTACACTTATCAGCTTTCCGTACTGAATCTCAACTCGAGTTGCATTTTCACCATTGTTCGTAAGACAAACTACCTTACTGACCGAAGCAATGGACGGTAACGCCTCTCCTCGAAAACCCAATGTGGAAATAGACCATAAATCGTTTGTATCTGTTATTTTTGATGTGGAGTGACGCTCAAATGCCTGAGTTGCATCGATTGGGTCCATTCCTACACCATTGTCAATGACTGAAATCATGTTCATTCCACCCTCGACTAAAACAACTTCGATTCGAGTCGCTTTTGCATCTATCGCATTTTCCACCAACTCCTTGATTACGCCCATTGGTCTTTCGACCACTTCACCAGCCGCAATCATATTCGTTAAGTGATCATCGAGTTTATGAATAATCCCCATGAATATCACCTCTTTTTCAGTTTATCTTTTAAATCCGCCAGACATTGCATCGCTTGAAGTGGAGTCATCTGTTCAATCGTAATCGATGATAACATCTGTTCAATCTCTTCAAGGTCTTTAGGAATCTTTATTACCTCAACAATATCCATTGTCTGCTGAACAACTCGTCGCTTACTTTCAAGTTGTTTTAATAGTTCTTTTGATCGCTTTGTTAGTGACTCAGGCATCTTCGCTAATTGCGCCACATGAATTCCGTACGACTTATCTGCCTTTCCTCGTTTAACTCGATACAAAAAGGTAATATCATCGTCTTTTTCGTGCACCTGCACAAAGATGTTGGCTACATTTCCCAGTATATCTGCCATGGCAGTCAGTTCATGATAGTGGGTTGAAAATACGGTCTTAGCTTTTATCACTGTTGCAATATATTCTATAATCGCCTGAGCTATTGCCATCCCATCATACGTTGATGTTCCTCGGCCAATTTCATCAAATAGGATAAGTGAATTTTCTGTGGCGTGTTTGAGTGCCGTATTCGCCTCACTCATTTCCATCATAAATGTTGATTGACCACCAAGAATATCATCACTTGCTCCCATGCGGGTAAATATTCGATCAAAAACAGGAAGCTGTGCTTTCTTTGCGGGAACGTAGCAACCCATTTGTGCCAGTATCACAATCAGTGCCAACTGTCTCATGTACGTACTTTTCCCGCCCATATTAGGGCCGGTAAGTATATGAATGTCTTCATCTTCGTCCATGACAATCGAATTGGAGACAATTTGCTTCCCTTTATTCGCTGCCTGAAGAACAGGATGAACACTTTCCTGTATAGATATTTTTCGGTCCTGAGTAAACGTAGGACGATTAAATCCATGTTGACTACTCACTTGCGCTAAAGAAGTAATTGCATCCAGCTCACTAATAGCTTTAGCAATCCATTGAATTTTTGGTAAATAAGCCTGGGTTTCTTCGATGAGCTGATGAAACAACTCTTCTTCCAATCGATTGGCTCGTTCTTTTGCATGCAATAGCTCATCTTCTTTTTGCTTCAGTTCTTGTGTTATATATCGTTCAGCATTCGCTAATGTTTGCTTACGAATATAACCGAACTCTTCTTTAACTGAAGACATATTTGATTTCGATACTTCGATGTAATAACCAAACACACGGTTGTAACCAATCTTCAGGTTCTTAATTTGTGTCCGTTCTTTTTCCTTTGATTCAAAATCCAATAACCAGCGATGTCCGTGATTTGCTATGTCACGGAGTTCATCTAGAGTTGAGTTAACTCCAGATTTGAAGATACTTCCTTCTTTAGCGTTACCCGGAGCCTCTTCTTGAAGTTTATCCTGTAGCATTGCTGAAAATTCTGAACAATCATCCATTGTCTGCCACAAACCAAAGACCTCTATATCTTTAAGTAGTTCCTTGATTACCGGAATAGGTGTTAAAGAGCGACTAAGGCGAATCATATCCTGTGGTTGAGCTGATTTAAAGGCTATCTTAGCTACGATACGCTCAAGATCATAAATTTGTTTTAGATGTTGTGTAATGTCATCTCGTATCAGGTATTTTTTAATTAGAAAGGCAATCTGGTCTTGTCTTTGTAGAATATCAGTTTCTTTTAGAAGAGGTCGCTGCACCCATGATTTAAGCGTTCGACTCCCCATTGCTGTTTTTGTCTGATCCAGATAACCCCATAAGGTTAAGTTTTTCCCATTTGTTCTCAAAGGTTTCACTAATTCAAGATTACTCATTGTGGAATAGTCCATTTCACAATAAGTACCAAGATCATCCACTTCAACGGGTTGCAAGTGGGTTAACATACGGAACTGAGTTGATAATAAATAGTTGACCAATCTACCAAAGGCCATGTGAAATTTGTCCGGTAGCTGCCGAATAAGAGGCAAGTAAAACTCCTCAATGGTGGTTTCGTCACAGTATGAAATGGTAATATTTGGCAGTTCTCGTAAACGGTTCATAATGATGGGATTAAACTGCTGATTCACGACAATCTCTTGGACATTGTATTTTAAGCAGACCTGTATAAGTTCACTCTTTGAATGAGCAATCCATTTGCCAATAAGTTTTCCACTCGCCATTTCACATAGTATGAGTGAAAACCCGTATTGAGCATCTTCAATGGATGCGATCAATACACTTGTTTTATCGTCACTTAACTCTTCCATGACAGTTCCTGGCGTCACAATACGTACAACATCTCTTCTAACAATTCCTTTTGCGGTTGCAGGATCTTCCATTTGTTCAACAATAGCTACTTTATACCCTTTATTTATCAGTTTTTGAATATATGGTGTTACAGCATGATGAGGAACTCCACACATCGGAGCTTTTGTATCCTCTCCTGCTGATCGGGCAGTCAGAACAAGGTCGCATTCCAATGAAACAATCTTTGCATCATCAAAAAAGCACTCGTAAAAATCACCCAATCGATAAAATAGCAGTGCATCCGGGTAATTATTTTTAACATCAAAATATTGTTTCATCATGGGAGTAAGTTTTGTCGACATTTCTTCACCTCAAAATAGTACTAACACATTATATCACATCGATTCATGCGAAAAAAAGGATTGAGCGAATCAATCCGTTTCATTTATATTTTGTTCAAGCAAAGCCTTTTGATATTCCATCATACGTTTGATCATTTCTTTGCGAAGCATGTAAGATGATGCACCGAATGAGAATGCATAGCCAGCTCGACTTTCAACAATCTTATTCAATCCTGTGATGTGAGTTCGTGTGAAATCAACTTTTGACTTATCATAAGGTAACACGGTTAGTCTTACTGGAGTTGAATGAACCATTCGAATATTGTCAATACCACCAATAGCTTCACTGATAGCATCACATTTGGTATGCTTTTCATCAATATTCAACACATCAATAGCCAGTTTTCTGAAGTAGGTTAAGGTCATAAAATAGTAGAAAATCCATGTGAATACCCCAACAGATAAGACCATCATTAGACTTCGCTGCATCTGAGGATTCCTTAAGAAAATCAGTAAATCCACTATATTCGCGGGTGTTGCTACAGCTTCAAGTCCTGAAAAAGTGTAACCAATGGAAACGTTCAAACCTTCAAACAGAGCAAATAAAACTCCACTGAACAAGACATGAATAAAGTAAAGTAACGGTGTTACTATAACCATAAATATCTCAATCGGAAGCAATGTACCAAATAATATCGATAGTACAATGGCTATAACTACAAACAAGCGATACTTACGTTTAACTAGCTTATCAGTAAACGTTTGATACGTTGCAATTAAAAAGGCAGGAATGGCAAAAATGTTAAGAACATAATATGGAGTAATTAATCGACCAAACCCAAGACTCACAATGCCTCGTGCCCTCTGGGCGGTCCAAATAGCCACATCTCCTACATAGTTATTTCCAAGTGAATCCATCCAGGCACCACCAAGTTCTGTAAACCAAAATGGAGTACGAATCAACCTGGCTAACCCAACCACGGAAAGCAACCGATCTGAAATTCCATAGATCAATAAATTAATTGGATTGGTAATATCCATGGCAATAAACCGGTAAATGCTTAATAGAAATGCTATAAAATAGGGCCACAGGTAAGATACAATAACTCCTGCTACGGTACTAAAAACCATAATCGTCATTGCAGCCCACGTGTCTTTATCAATAAAGGTTAGGATTCCGTAACCGGTAAGCCCTCTTGATCTACGATATACATATCGGGTAATATTAATGATAATAATGGATCCTAGAATCCCTACCAAAAGTGGGTAACGAACTCCTGTGCCTTCAAGAGTGATTTGGGCAAGATTTACCTGAATACCCATAATATTTGAATAAGCATACGCCGGTAGGTTGGATGGTGCAAAAAACATGGTTGAAATATGAAAAAGAATATATCCGATGATTCCCAAATAGACAGGAACTGAGTCATCAAATCGTTTTGATAATGCTTTTATTAGGATTAATAGTGGAAAATATGCTATCATCATACCACCAAAGTACCGCAATAATTCCGCGATAACAATCACCGTTCGATGATTAATCGTGACTAATGTTGCTAAGTTTGGGTTTGTAATTAATCCTCCAATCCCCATAAGGATGGTAGAAATAAATAATGTTATCAGTGGGAACTGAACGATTTCCAGAAAAGAATGCCATCTTCTCATACAATCACCTCGCATTCTATGATAACATTATACTTGATTCAGTACAAATAAGAAGTTTTGAATTCATTTTTTTATAAAGTAGGAGTGATTCTTTTGGTAAATCAACGGCCGTCGCAATCAAAGCGTCCATTTCATTTAGATAAAGTACTTATTGGGCTATTATTATTGATGGCTGTTTTAAGTTTGGTTGCAATTTACGGAGCTATTCCATTAACCGCATCCAATATTAATGGACAGGAGTTGTTCATCAAACAGATTTTATTCTATCTTAGTGGCTTCGCCTTATTATCAGGATTACTCATCTTTGGAATCGATCGCCTATTTACTGGGATTCGAGTATTTTATTGGATATTAATGATTTTGCTTGTATTACTATTAGTTGATAAAGTGATCAACCTACCCTTAATTTGGCCAGTTAACGGAACACGGGCTTGGATTTTCCTTCCTGGAATTTCCCTTCAGCCAAGTGAGTTTATGAAAATTGTGCTTATCATCATGACTGCGAATATTGTGGATGAACATAACCGGTCATTAACTCAGGTTACATACGGTTCAGATATACGACTGTTTCTCAAAGTGCTTAAAATTGCTCTTCCCCCATTGTTTCTTATTTTCCTTCAACCAGACACAGGTATACCTGTCATTATTGTTATCTCAATTATTGCTATATTGGCTGTTTCTGGTATCAAAAAACAGTGGATTTGGTTAGGTGTACTCGCTTTGTTTTTAGGCTTTGGTGGCGTTATCTTCTTGTTTGAAACTAACCCTGACCTACTGGCATCCATTCTAGGTGCGCCTTATAAATTGAATCGTTTTTACGGTTGGCTTGAAACCGAAAAATACATTTTAACTTGGGGCAATCAGTTGTATACTGCATTGCTTGCGGTTGGCTCCTCAGGATGGACGGGGCATGGTCTTCAATCATCTCTCATTCGATTTGCGGAACCACAGAATGACTTTATTTTTGCGGTTGTTGCCAAGAATCATGGCTTTTTTGGAACAGCATCCGTTTTACTTTCCAGTTTAATACTTGATTTAAAACTATTGCATATTGCGTATAAATATGATCAGCCAAGAGAACGATATCTTGTAGCTGGTCTGTTGGGAATTCTGCTTTATCAGCAATTTCAGAATATGGGGATGATTGTAGGAATATTGCCTATTACCGGTGTTACCTTACCCTTTATCTCTTATGGAGGATCGTCGTTATGGTCATTTATGATTCCTCTAGCGATCATCTTGCATATGAGTTCTGAAAACCACTCACGAACCTTACACTAAAAAACTGGAATTATTTCCAGTTTTTTAATATAAGCTATGTAGCCTTTGAATATAGGATGTCTTTCGATATCTTGCAAATTTTACACATTTATCACTTCTAGAGCAAGTTACTTCATTAATCCCATCTAATCTTACATGAAGATGATCATAAGCTAGGATTGTATCGTAATAGGAGTCGCTTTTTAACTTAATTTTTGTGTCCGGAGAAACAATTAGAGGGGATCCAAGTGATTTTGAAAGCTGATGATGAATTCCTGCAATTTCGGTCATTTGCAAAGCTGCAAAGTCTGGCATAATTACTGCACCTGCGATAGATCGATTGTATGCTGTTGATCCAAGCTGACCACTTATGCATAGTCCATTGCCTCTAAATGTCTCTAAATACTCATCATTTAGAAACACTTCAATGCGTTGAGTCTTAATAATATTCTCAACTCTAGCTTCATTAAGTGCAAAAAGCGGTGGTAAGTCTCTGTGATTTTTCCGGTTGATCTGAATCAGGAATACCTGGTCTATTTTTGGTGATTTCGTAGTTAAATCTTCGATTAACTGATCAACCTCGCTCACAGCATAATCGGTTAAAAAGCCGAGTGTTCCTGTGTGTATACCCACGAAAACTACCTGGTCAATCATGTCAATTCTTTGATGTACTGCATGAAGCATCGTTCCATCTCCGCCAACACTAATTAAGATCTCGGGTGATTGGTCATCGTACATCCATCCTAAGTGTAGAAGACGCTCTTTAACTTGTTCTCCAAGCTGCTTAGACTGCTCATCTACTCTTGTTGTTATTGTGAATCGTTCCATAGCATTCCCTTTCAATTTGTTCGTAACTATTGTATCATATAAAAATAAAGGATGATACTATGAACAGACAGCTTGAAATCGAGTATAAGACACTTCTAACTCATGAACAATTTAACCGATTAAAAGACTTTTTCCAATTCAATGCCACAAAAGAACAGAAGAACACTTACTTTGATACTGAAGATCAACAGTTACAGAAGCAACGTTGGATGGTTCGGATACGCGAGGTTGGTGATGAGTATATTTTTACTGCAAAGTTTCCTGTAGCACTTGGAAATGAAGAGATTGAATTTACGCTATCTTCCTTTGATATTGAAGACTCAAGAATACTTGCACTTCTTGAGCATCATCAGATAACTGGAAAGCTATACCCTATCGGAACAACCACTACGATTCGAAACATGTATTGTGATTCATTAGGGTGTTGGTGTTTGGATCAGACCTTTTTTGATGAAACCATGGATTACGAAATAGAATATGAGCTTCATGCCGGTATTTTTGATGCGAAAGACCACTATTTAGATGTGCTTTCATCCCTGGATATTGAGTTTAGAAAAGCAAAGAGCAAATTTGTTCGAATGCTTGAATACAAAAAATAGCCCGAAGACTATTTTGTTATTTCTACTTTTATACCCATTTTAGAACACGAATCAACAATCAGATTAGGAAGAAGCTGATCACTTAGAATTCGATATTGGATTGGTAATCCTTTGAGTTCATGGTGATCTTTTAAATTGCGGTGTAGCACAAAGATTCTTCCAATCAATTCAAACACCTGAGGATCTTTGATCTTACTCGTTGATTCAAGCGAGAAGATAAGTTCATACGTTTTACGATTTATAAGCACTTGCTTTCCGCCCTTAACAAACTCCAGCTCCTCATTTTCACTCAGCAACCTACTAAACACCTTGGGTTGCTTTTTTTGTGGATCAAAGAACTGATAAATCTGTTTTGCAATGGTATGTTGGATTAAATCTTGACTGAAAACATCCTCTTTAAGCGATGAATCCATAGCAAATTGCCAGGAGTCGATACCTACTTCATTCGCTTTATGTAGAATCTGTGTAGTCGCTTCAACACCATATTTATCTAAATAAATGAAACTTTCAAGGCTATTCGATATCTGAATACCGATTTCACTAAGATACACAGGTGCCTGAAAAAAAACAACATCACTTAGCAGAAGACAGTTCATTGATTTTGGTACAACATGCTGTTTGGATACTTTAGAAATAGCTTCTTTTAACTCTTGCTTGGTAGCATAACCATTTAAAACCTCATACTGATTCCACATTTGATTTAAAGACATAGACTTTGATGAGATGAACTTCCCATAGCCTACAATCCCTTTTTCTTTGTTTTTTTCTTTTGTTGTTTGCTTCGCTAGAAAGAATAAATAATCTCCCGAATGAAATGAAGAAAATCGCTTTGAAGAGCTTAGTCGCCAAAAGTTTATGGAATGATTGCCATTAATTCGATGAAAATCAATCATTTTACGATCTGTAACATATGCTATCGAAGCCATTTTCTTCACTCCTCACGTTAACTCAAAATAAACCGAAAATATTTCCTTTTTCGTCAACACCCATATTATTTGCGGCGGGTCTTCTTGGTAATCCAGGCATTGTCATAACAGCACCAGTAAGTACCACAACAAATCCTGCCCCATTACTAACTCTTAGCTCACTTACATGAATATCAAAGTCCTTTGGACGACCTAATAGTTTAGGATTATCAGTTAATGAATATTGGTTTTTTGCCATACACACATTAAGATGATTCCAACCATTTTCTTTAATCGCCTCAAGTTGCTTTAGTGCATTTTCAGAATATACGACACTACGCCCACCATATACTTCTTTAACAATTTTCTCGACTTTTTCTTCAATGGTTTGTTCTTTAAGTACCAGTGGCATAAAGTGACTTTCCTTCTCACAGGCTCGGATAACCTCTTTGGCTAAGTCTTCTGCTCCAGCACTCCCTTTACCCCATGACTCATTAATGACAGCTGTATGCCCATGGTTTTCACACCAGTCCATCAACCAGTTTAATTCATCTTGTGAATCTGATGAGAAGCGATTAATTGCAACAACATAAGGCACTCGATACTTGCGAATCGTATCCAAATGTTTTGCAAGATTTTCCACGCCGGTAGATAATGCGTCTACATTTTCTTCCTTAAGTTGATCGGCTTGCATACCACCATGTAGTTTTAGAGCACGAATAGTTGCAACAACCACAACTACATTTGGAGTAAAGTTACCCACCTGACATTTAATATCCATAAACTTCTCAGCACCTAAGTCAACACCAAATCCTGCTTCTGTTACTACGTAATCAGCTAATTTCAGACCTAATTGAGTGGCAATAATAGAATTACAGCCATGTGCAATATTCGCGAAAGGTCCACCATGAATAAGAACTGGAACTTTTTCAAGCGTTTGCACAAGATTTGGTTTAATTGCTTCACTCATAATCATGGCTACAGCACCACCAACTTCCAAATCCTTAACAAACACTGGTTTATCATCCATTGTGTATGCAACAACAGCTTTTTCAACACGCTGTTGAAAATCCTGAAGTGATTTTGATAAGCACAGAATCGCCATGATTTCTGATGCTACTGTAATGTTGAAACCATCTTTGCGTTCAACACCATTCTTATCACCAATACCAACTACGACTTGTCTTAACGAGCGATCGTTCATGTCCATGGCACGTTTCCACATAATTCGTTCAGGATTGATATTTAATGCATTGCCAAAATGCAAATGGTTGTCGATAGCTGCACTAATCAGGTTATTTGCCGTTGTTATTGCATGCATATCCCCATTAAAGTGTAGATTGATATCTTCCATTGGGACAACTTGTGCATATCCTCCACCCGTTGCACCACCCTTAACACCAAATACTGGGCCTAAGGATGGCTCTCTTAAAGCACCGATGACCATTTTATTAAGTCTAGCCAATCCATCCACTAGACCTACAGTCGTGGTCGATTTACCTTCACCTGCTTTTGTTGGGTTGATTGATGTTACTAAAATAAGCTTACCATTGTGGTTACTTTGAATGTTTTCTAAAATCTTCAAATCAATCTTAGCCTTATACTTACCATAGTGCTCAAGATACTCTGGGTCAATTTTAGCTTTTCGAGCAATTCGATCAATTGACTCCATGGTATTTTCTTGAGCGATCTGAATATCTGTTTTCATCTATTTCCCTCCTAGATTTTCTTTCGTCCTTCAATCGCACGGATTAAGGTCATTTCATCCGCATAATCCAAATGCCCCCCCATCGGTAGGCCTGATGCCAATCTCGTGACATTTTGTGTTTTAGACTCTAATTTCTTTGCGATATACAAAGCAGTCGTTTCGCCTTCAATCGTTGGATTGGTAGCAATAATAACCTCGCTTGTCTCTTCATTGACTCTTTCTATCAGTGAAGAGACGTTAATATCCTCTGGAAGCACCCCCTTAAATGTTGATATGACTCCATGAAGCACATGATATACTCCATGAAATTGCTGTGTTTTTTCCATTGCTATGACATCCTTTGGGTCTTGAACAACACAAATCAGATGCTGATCCCTTGAGTTATCCAGACAAATATCACATAGGTCTTGTTCGCTTAAGTTTCCACAACGTTGACAGTACTGAAGATTCTTTCTCACTTGATCAAGTGCAATGATGAAGTCTTCAATCTCTTCTTTCGGTCTTGAAATGATCTCGAAAGCATATCTCTCCGCTGTCTTTATACCGACACCCGGCAACTTCTTAAGTTCCTCAATTAATTGAAGCATTGATTTTGGATACATAGTTACTCCTCAACAATTTCTAAGTGATTTCCAAAGAGGTCAAGCAATTGCTCTTCAATTGTCTCTTTTTTGTTCGCATCAACCTCAACCACTTCCTGCTGAACGATTTTGACTTCAATGGCCGAAGGTAAAGAACCATTTTTGTGTCTTTGAATATATTCCTGGCGTACACGCTCTTTTTGAGCTGATGAAATTGCAATAACCTGCTTAGATACACTCAAAATCTCTTTTGTAAACTGTAGAAGCTGATCTTTATGTAACTCATCATTAATCATATTTGCATTTTCCTCATAGGGAACTGCGATGACTATGTAATTTTTAGAGCTTACAAATACTTCCGATGAATCCATGTAGCGAACAATTTTTGTCCATGCTAAATCATGCAGATACTCTTTATATCTACCCCACTTGCTCTCATCTTCAATTTTAGTTTCTTTGTCAGCACCTACCATATATCTGATAATGGTTAAATCATCCAATTGAGTAACATGACCGACTTGTGTAGACTGACTTTCCACTACTGCATCTTTTAAAGGTAGTGTGATTTCTTCATTATCATCTATGACTTCATCTTGCGAAAGCAATTCCTCTTTTACGTGTGATTTGAGTGTTTCTTTCTTCGTATCTGTCTCATGTTTTATAACTTCCTGACTTACAACTGGTTTTACATCTGTGTGAACTCTTAGAGCGATTTCCTGAATCTCTGTAAGATTCATCATTTTTAATAGTGCAATCTCAAAATATGCATGAATATTTGTAGCATTACGATATTTTTCCATGGTTTCAATAAGTACGTCAATCATTCGCAGAGCACAGCTTGCATCACAATGCTCAAGCAACTGATTTACCTCGCTTGCGGATGCTGTTTGCAGTAGCGATTCATCCTTTGTGTACTGATAGATTACACATTCTTTTAACAGTTCAATTAAGTCTGCTGTTAATCGTTTAATATCAAAACTTTTTTCACTAATAAATCGAACTTTATCTAAAATCGTTTTGGCATTTTGATCAAAGACAGCTAACAAAAGCTCAAGCTTCTCCTGCACTGTTGTGATTCCATAAATATCATAGACATGTTTTACTTCAAGATGATCCTGTCCATAGGCAATGCACTGTTCCAAAATACTTAGTGCATCTCTAAGTCCACCTTCTGCCAATGTCGCAACTAATCTAACAACTTCAGGCTGAAAATCAATTCCTTCATTGACAAGAACATCCTCCACTCTTTGAGCAATCTCGGTTGTAGGAACCTTGGTGAAATCAAATCTCTGGCATCTAGAAATTATCGTAGGTAGAACTTTATGTGGTTCCGTCGTTGCCAAGATGAAAATAACGTGTTCTGGTGGTTCTTCGAGTGTTTTTAAAAGAGCATTGAATGCTCCTTGAGAAAGCATATGAACCTCATC
>ERZ869909.992-NODE-992-length-25982-cov-5.208763_pt1 | contig 25982 bp, 20 predicted proteins | sample MGYA00520892_ERZ869909 | MGnify/ENA primary metagenome ERZ869909 (study PRJEB32215, sample SAMEA104723947) | bioreactor metagenome | biome: bioreactor; feature: anaerobic bioreactor; material: water | place: China | collected 2015-03-12 ... | reverse complement strand
TTCAGCGTCGCCAGCACCTGTGCTGCGAACGCCTCGTGGATCTCGTAGAAATCGAAATCCTGCAGCGTGAGCCCGGCGCGCTCGAGCATGCGCGGGACGGCATAGGCCGGTGCCATCAGCAGGCCTTCCTTGCCATCGACGAAGTCCACCGCCGCGGTCTCCGACCAGGTCAGGTAGGCCAACGGCTTGAGGCCGTGCGCCTTGGCCCATTCCTCGGAGGCCAGCAGCACCGCCGAGGCACCATCGGCCATGGCCGGGCTGTTGCCGGCATGGTGCACATGCGCCATCGCCTCCAGCCCATAGGCTTTGCACAAAAGCGCATCGATGCCGTATTTCGCGCCCATCTCGGCAAAGGCCGGTTGCAGCGCGGCAAGGCTCTCTGTGCTGGTGCCGGGGCGCGGCGTTTCATCGGTTTCCAGCAGGCCCGGCAAGGGCACCAGCGAGGCAAAGGCGCCACTGTCGCGCGCCGCCAGCGCCCGCGCCTGGCTCTGTGCGGCATAGGCATCGCAAGCGGTGCGGTCGAAGCCCTCGATACTGGCCACGGCATCGGCGGCCAGCCCGATCGGCACCAGCCGCAGCGCGCGTTGCAGGTCGAAATCATGGGTCAGCGGACCCTTGTCGGCGGCCATCGGCACGCGCGACATGCTCTCCACCCCGCCGCCGATGGCCAGCCCGTCATCGGCCATGGCCTGAAGCGCCGCCAGCCGCACCGCCGAAAGGCCCGAGGCGCAGTAGCGGTTGATGCTGATGCCTGTTGCCGCGTCGCCGTAGCCTGCTGCCAGCAACGCCAGCCGGGCGATATTGGCGCCCTGTTCGCCGGTCTGGGTGACGCAGCCGATCACCGTATCGGCCAGGGCGGCGGGGTCGAACCCGTGCCGCCCGGCCAGCGCGCGCAGCGGCGTGGCCAGCAGCTCCACCGGGCTCAGACCATGCAGCGCGCCCTTGGCATTGCCGCGCCCGCGTGGCGTGCGCACCGCGTCGATGATCAGCGCGTGATCCATCCGTCCATTCCTCCCCGCGCCGGTTTGCGGCGTCGATTGTTGCCTTCAGGCTGCTTGCGAAGCCTCGATCACGAAACTGACGACGGTGCCGAAAGACCCGCCGATATTGAGCGTCTGCATCCGCCGCGCGCCTTCGACCTGCATCTCGCCGGCCTGCCCGCTGACCTGGCGCGCGGCATCGCGGATCATGCGTGCGCCGGTTGCCCCTACGGGATGCCCGCAGCCGATCAGCCCGCCCGACATGTTGACCGGGCAGCGCCCGCCGGGCGCGATACTGCCATCCTCGATGGCCTGCCAGCTCTGACCCGGCGCGCTCAGCCCCAGATGGTCAATGGCGATATATTCGGTGGTGGTGAAACAATCATGCGTTTCAACACCTTGCACGGCCTCGATGCCCGGGATGCCGGCGCGGCGCCAGGCATCCTCGATGGTCTGGCGCAGATGCGGAAAAACATAGTCGGCGCCTTCGCTGCGGGCGATCTTGTCATGAAAGCGCAGCCCGGCATTGCGATGGCCCCAGCCGGTGATCGCCGGCGGCAGCGTGCGATCCCGGCGCGCCGCCCAGTCCCGCGCAAAGGCGGGCGAGGCCAGCACCAGCGCGCAGGCGCCATCGGTGATCTGGCCGCAATCCTGCCGCCGCGTGCCCGGCTCGATCAGCGGGTTGGCATTGTCGTCATCGGTGAAGCTGAGCGCATTGAAGGCCCAGTTGCGGGTCTGCGCCAGCGGGTTTCGGCGCGCATTGGCATAGTTGAGCTCGGCGATGCGGTTCAGATAGCGCCGGTCCAGCCCGTAGCGGCGCTCGTATTCCTGTGCGGCCAGACCAAAGACCGCGGGCCACATGAAGCGGCAGTCGATATCCTCGCGCCCCTGCCAGCCGGCGGCGTTCTGGTTGACCGCGGCCACATCGCCAGGGGTGTTCTTGAACTCCTCGGCGCCGACCACCAGCACACAATCGTAGCGCCCGGCCTCGATCTCGGCCATGGCGGCCAGCACCGCCAGCGAGGCCGAGGCACAGGCCCCCTCATGGCGCATGGCCGGCACGCCCCAAAGCTCGGGCACCACCTGCGCGACCATCGCCCCCAGATGCGCTTGCGCGCGCTGCAATTCGCCAAAGGCATTGCCCACATGCACGCTGTCGATCTGCGCGGCATCGAGCGCGGCATCATCGAGCGCGCCCAGCGTGGCCTCGCGGATCATGTCGGAGATATCCAGCCCCTCGCGCGACCAGGCGCGGACGAAATCGCTTTGATAGCCCCCCAGAATGAAGACCGGCGCGCTCATGGGCAGACCCCTGCAAAGGTATGGAACCGTGCGCTTGCGCGCGCATATTCGGCCTCCAGCCGGGCGACGATGGCGGCAAGGGGCTCGGTGGCGCGCACCTGCCCCACGCCCTGACCCGCCGACCAGACCTGCGACCACCGCTTGCCGGCCATGGATTGCGCGCTGTCATAGTTGCGTTCGGGTGTCTCGGGCATGTTCGCCGGGTCCATGCCGTTGGCCACCAGCGAGGGTTTCAGCCAGCTTGCCGGGGTGCCGGTGATCGCCGCGCTGACCAGCAGGTCATCGGCGCTGGCCGTGGCAAGCATGGCCTTGTATTCGGCCGATGCCATGCTTTCCTCGGCGGCGATGAAGCGCGTGCCCATATAGACGTAATCGGCCCCCGCCGCGATCGCCCCGGCGATGCCCTGCCCGTCGGCGATGCCGCCACCCAGCACCACCGGCCCGTCGAAGAACTCGCGCACCGCGCTGACAAAGGCGAAGGGCGAAAGCGCCCCGGTATGCCCGCCGGCCCCGGCGGCGATGCAGGCCAGCCCGTCGGCGCCGGCCTCCACGGCCTTGCGCGCCAGTTTCAGCGTGGTGACATCGGCAAAGACCTTGCCGCCATAGCCATGCACCACTTCGATGGCGGGTTTCGGGCTGCCCAGCGCCGTCACCACCAGCGGCGGGCGATGTTTTGCCACCAGCGCCAGATCCTGCGGCAGACGCGCATTCGAGGAATGGGTCATCAGATTGGCGCACCAGGGGCCGATCACCGCACCGGGATTGGCGGCACGATGCGCGGCCAGTTCCCCGGTGATGCGGGTCATCCAGGCATCGAGCTGCTCGATGGGGCGGGCATTGGGCGTCGGAAAGGCGCCGATGATGCCGGCCTTGCAGGCGGCGATCACCAGATCAGGCCCCGAGATCAGGAACATCGGCGCGGCAAAGACCGGCAGGCGCAGCGGGAACAGGGCATCAGGCATCGGCATTCTCCGGCAGCGGGCGGCGCGATTGCGCCACGGCAAAGCGGCTGGCAACGAAGGCCAGGCTGGTGAGCGTGGCATTGCCCGCCGGGTTGAGCCCGGTGACATGGTAATCGCTATAGGCAGCGGCGAAATTGAGCGGCATGGCGCCGGTCAGATTGGTGGTCAGTTGCGCGCCGGCGCGGGCATAGGCAGCCTCGGCGCGGGCGATGAACGCCTCGTCGGTGGCGTAGAGAAAGGCGGTCAGCCCGCCGCGCTCGCGCACATCGCGGGTGGCCTGGGCCAGCGCATCCTCGGCGCTCTCGCAGGCGATGACAAAGCTGACCGGGCCGAACTGCTCCTGCGCATAAAGATCGCGCGCGGCGGGTGTGACCTCCAGCATCAGCGGCGTGGCGGTGCGCGCCTGCGCAAATTCCGGGTGTGGATAGGCTCGGCTGTCCAGCAGCACCCGGCCCCGCGCCGCGCCCTCGTCGCGCAACTGCCCGATCAGCGCCAGCGTCTGTGGCGACTGGATGGTGGCGAGGATCATCGCCGCGCGGCGTGGCTCCTCGATCAGCCGCGCCACGGCTGCCGCCAGCCGTTTTGCCACCTCGGCGCGCGGCACCGGGCCCTGCGGCGTGTCGATCTGCGGCGGCAGGTAGATGTTCTGCGGGCTGGTGCACATCTGCGCCGAGAACATGCACATGGTCGTGGCCAGCGCGCGCAACGCGGCGTCCAGATCATCCGCGCCCTGAAGGACCACCGTGTTGCAACCGGCGGTCTCGGTGAAAACCAGCGCCGGATGGGCATTGGCCTCGACCCAATGGCCAAAACGGGTGGAGCCGGTGAAATCGACAATGGCGCATCGGGGGTGCTTGATCAGCGCCTTGCCCAGTTGTGCGGCGGTGCTGTCCAAGGCCATCGTCACCAGATCGGGGTTGAAGCCGGCCTGCGCCAGCACCTGCCGGAACACCCGCACGGTGATTGCCATGGGCAGCACGCTGGCGGGGTGGGGCTTGACGATCACCGCATTGCCGGTGGCAAGGCTGGCCAGCATCGAGGGCCAGGCGTTCCAGGTGGGAAAGCTGGCACAGGCGAAACACACCGCCACGCCGCGCGGCACCAGCCGATAGGTCTTTTGCAGCCGGATCTGCGAGGCGCCGAAACGGCGCTCCCAGCGCGCGGAGGGGGTTACGCTGCGCATCGCCTGTTCGGCATGGACCAGCGCCTCGATTCCGCGATCAAGCGCATTCACGCCCGAGCCGGCATAGGCCATGTTGTAGCTTTGCCCGGCAGTATGCATCACCGCGTGAACGATCTCGAAGAGATGGTCGCGGTAGAGGGTATCGAGCGCCTCCATCAGCGTGCCGATGCGCGCCTCGATCCCGGCCTCGGCCCAGCCCTTCATCGCCTGTTCGCCGGCGATGAACAGCGTGTCGATATCGGCCTGCGGGTAAAGGATGCCCAGCGGCGCCTGCGTATAGGGCGAGACTTCCTCGCCGATCTCTGTCTGTGTTCCGGGCTGATCGAGCAGGAAGCGCCCGGCGGCCAGATGCGCCTCGAAAGCGGCCTTGCCGCGCGCGGCGGCGGCTTCGGCATCGGGGTATTTGGCGGGCATTTCCGGATAGGGCGACCAGCAGGCGCGGCTGCGGCAGGCTTCATGCGCGGCTTCCAGCAAGGCGCGGTGTTTTTCATAAAGCGACATCAGCGCCTCCAGATCAGCCGGTGATGGCGCTGCCCGCCGCCGGGCAATGCTTCGCTGGCCGAAAGGGTCAGCGTGCCATCGGCGTCAAGCCGGGCATCGCGCACCTGTTGGCTGCCGACCATCGAGGGGTTGAGCGATTGCGCCACCTCATGCACCACCTGAACCCGCCCGCCCTGCGCCTGCACCCGGTAGCGCCCGGCATAGTGAAAGAAGCTCTCGAAAGCCGCCAGTTGTTCGGCCTGGGGTGCGGTGCGCGCGCTGGGGCTGGAAAGCGGCGCGCGCCCGGCCCGCGCGATAGAGGCTGCCATGCCGCCGTCATGGGTGTAGTGCAAAAGCCCCGTGGCATCGGCGCCGAAGGGATGGCTTGGCGCACCGCCGTCATCGCGGGCAATTTCCCAGCCCAGCAGATGCCAGCTTCCCGGCAGGGCGGCGCGCAGTTCCTCGGCACCCATCATGCGACCTGGCAGGCTTCAAGCTGCGACTGGCGCACCCATGTGGAGTGGAAACCATGCGGCACGCGCTGCGGCATGATCACCCGCGCCACCGGCCCCTTGGCGACATCCTGCGCATCGGTGATCCAGACCTCGGAGCGCTCGGCCAGCCCGTTCCAGACGAAACCGACGATATAGCCGTCATCCTCCGATTGCGCATTGTCGCGCGGGGCGAAGGGGGCTTCGGAAAACCAGAAACCCTCGCCGGGATGATAGGCCACCGCCGCGCCGGTATCGAGGTCGTATTTCACCAGCCCGGCGAAATGCGGCTGTTCCAGCGTGCGCGGCCGGCCCATCAGCACATTATAGGTGAAGCGGTTCTTGCGCCCCTGATAGAGGGTGTTGATCATCGGAAATTCGGTGTTGAGGATGTCATCCACCACCCCCTCGCGCACCAGCCCGGTATCAAGGTTGAAGCGCCATTGATACATCTCGTAGTCGGTGCCCTGGGTGCCGATGGTAAAGAGCAGCCGGCGCACATCCAGCCCGCCGTCATAGCCGCGCGGCATGGCATAGGGCGTGCCCAGCATGACGATCTCGCGCTCGCCGCTGGCGTTGGTTTCTTCCCAGGCATTGGCGACATGCAGCATGTAGCGCGGATCGGCCTCGAACCAGCGGATCTGATCGGCGCTGCCATGGCGCGGGATCACCGCAAAGCGCGAGGGCCAGTCCTGCCGGAACTCCAGACTGTAGCGCCCGGCGGCCAGGGCGTCGGGGCTGTTGATCAGCGGGAAGTCGTGCAGGATGGTGAAATTCTCGGTGATCGCCATGTCATGCGGCAGGCGCGGGCCGGGCAGTTCCACCGGAGTGAAGGTCTTCAGCGCGCCATCGGTGCCGATCACGCCGTAATGCATATAGGGGTGGCGGTTGCCATAGGCGAAGAACATGAACTCGCCGGTATGCTCATCGACCCGGCTATGCGCCGAGATCTGCAGCCCCAGGAGCCGCGGGTCATGTTCGAGCTTGCCCAGCGTATTGAGGGTGAACGGGTCCACCTGATAGACCGCGCCGCCGCGATACCACATCGAATAGAGCTTGCCGCTGTGGAACTTCACATCGGTGTTGGAGACATTCTTCATGGCGTCGTCGGGCAGGGTGCCTTCGGGCATGCGGTCCTTCAGCCCGGGCCAGAGCGCCCGCCCGGCCTCGCGTTCGGCCTTCAGCCCGTCGGTTTCGACCCAGCGGTTGCGATAGACCGCCTTGCCGCCCTGAAAGCGCACCGAATGCAGCATGCCATCGCCGTCGAACCAATGGTATTTGCCATGCGGCGCATGGGCCGGTGAGGGGCCATTGCGCACATACATGCCGTTGAGATCCTGCGGCAATTCGCCGATCACCTCCAGGTCGCGGGCCTCGATCTCGGCATGAATCGGCGCGAAGGGGCCCTTCATGCTGGCGTCCGGCACGAACCAGTCCTGCTTTTCGGGGATATGATCCAGTCCCATGCGGCTCTCCTGTGGTTGGTTGCGGGCTCAGCCGGCCGGACGCGAGAGCAGACCGCCCTCACGCAGATCGGCGCCATTGGCCCAGCATGAATGGGTGCCGCTGGCCATCTGATGCGGCAGTTGCACGCGGCAGACCGGGCCATCGGCGAAGCGCTTGGCGTCGATCAGGATCACCTCGGACTTGCCGGTCGCCTCGTTGATGACGAAGCTGACCAGATAGCCGTCATCCTCGCTGCTGGCATTGATGCGCGGCGCGAAGGGGGCCTCGGAAGCATATTGCCCCTCGGGCAGCGTGATCTGCCAGCTTTCGCCGGTTTCCAGATCGTGCTTCACATAGCCGTTGAAGATGAACCAGCCCGGCACCTGCACCGCCGAATAGGCGTAGCGGTAGGGCCGCCCGGCATGGCGCTGGTTGATCATGCCGAATTCCAGCACCCGGTCGTCAAGCCGCTGCTCGAAGGTCTGGCCGGTCTTCAGATTGAAGCGCCAGCGATGCAGCTTGGTGCCCATCTTGTACTGGTCCAGATAGGACATCATGCGCTCGTAACCCGGTTTGGCGCCCTCGTAATTGGTGGGCATCGGGTCTTCCTGGAAATAGCCGTCGAGCACGATCTCGTCGCCATCCTCATAGGCATTGAGGAAATGCAGCACGAAGGTCGGCGCGGCCTCGAACCAGCGGATCTGCTCGGGCTGGCCCCGGCGCGGGATCACCGCGAAACGCGAGGGCTTGTCAGGATAGAAGCGCACCACATGCTTGCCGCGTTCCAGCAGATCGGGGTCCCAGTGCAGCGGGAAGTCATTGAGAACGGCGAAGTTCTCGGTGAAGGCCATGTCATGGGGCAGGCGGGGGCCGGGCAGCGGAACCGGCACATAATGCGCCAGCCGGTCATCGCGGCCGACGACGCCGTAATGCATATAGGGCGGCTTCTTGGAATAGTTGAAGAACAGCAGCTCGCCCGTGTGCTCATCGACCTTGCTATGCGCCGAGATGCCATCGCCGGGCGACCAGCGCGGCACGCCAAGCTGATCGAGCGTCAGCGGGTCCAGCCGATACCCCTCGCCGCATTGGAAATAGGTGGTCAGCGCCGCACCGGCATGCACCACGACATCGGTGCTCGATGCGTCCTTGAGCGCCCCATGCGCGCCCCAGCCCGGCCGTTTGGAAAGCGCGGGGTCCTCCATCAACCCGGCCCAAAGCCGCTGATCCGCTTCGATTTCCGCACTCAGGCCCTTGGTCTGGATGAAACGGTTGCGATACTGAACCTTGCCATCGCGGAACGCCGCCATATGCAGCATGCCGTCGCCATCGAACGGATGGTAGCGCTCCATCGACTGATGCAGCGGGTTCTGGGTGTTGCGCAGATAGACGCCGTCGATGTCCTTTGGCACCTCGCCTTCCAGCACCGGAAGGTCATCGGCATTGACCTCTTCATGCAGCGGCGCCCAGGGGCCCTGCAGATAAGGATGGTCGCCGGGCTCGATCGAACCCGGCAGGCGGCGAACCACTTCGGCAGTCATGCACTCCTCCCAAGGGTTGTATGAGCCGGCTTTATACTTTCTTTATTGAACTCATGCTATCGGCTAAGATGAATCTGTCAAGGCGGTTTTCCTTCAAGCTGACGTCGCGTCGCCCGCGGGTCGGCGCGCCGCCGCTTCCGGCCGGGGGCGGGGCTTGCATCAGCGCGGGCTTTGGCCCAAGACAGGCTGCCGCCCGGACGCGGCCCGGAGTGATGAAAGCGCCATGCCTGCCGCCTATCCCGATCTCACCGTCGTCGTGCCTACCTTCAACGAGCGCGACAATATCCGCCCGCTGGTGGCATTGCTGGAGAAGGCGCTGGACGGGCGGGCCTGGGAAGTGGTCTTCGTCGATGACGACAGCCCCGACGGCACGGCGCGCGAAGTGCGCGCGCTGGGGCGCGAGAACCCGCGCGTGCGGCTCTTGCACCGGATCGGCCGGCGCGGGCTGGCCGGGGCCTCGATCGAGGGGATATTGTCATCCATCGCGCCGTTCGTGGCGGTGATCGACGCCGATCTGCAACATGATGAAACCCGCCTGCCGGTGATGCTGGACATGCTGCAGGGTGACGAGGCGCTCGATATCGTCATCGGCAGCCGGCATGTCGAGGGCGGCGATGCCGCCGGCGGCTTCACCGCCTTTCGCCGCCGCGCCAGCGATGCCGCCACCCGGCTGACCCAGCGCGCATTGCGCATTTCGGCCAGCGATCCGATGAGCGGCTTCTTCATGCTGAGGCGCACCAGTTTCAACCAGGTCGTCACCGGACTGCATTCCGAAGGGTTCAAGATCCTCGCCGATATGCTGGCCGCCAGCCGCGGGCGCTGGAAACAGGCGGAGGTCGGCTATGCCTTCAGCCCCCGCCATGCCGGCGAAAGCAAGATGGACAGCGCCGTGGCGCTGGAATTTCTGGGGCTGCTGCTGGCGCGGCTCTCGGGCGGGCTGATCTCCATTCGTTTCGTGCTGTTCGCGCTGGTCGGGCTGAGCGGGGTTTTCGTGCAGCTTGCGGCGCTGCGGCTCTGGCTCTGGACGGTGACCGACAGTTTCGCGCTGGCGCAGACGCTGGCGGTGGTGGTGGCGATGACCACCAATTACCTGCTCAACAACCTCATCACCTATCGGGACCGGGCGTTGCGCGGCTGGGCGTTTCTGCGGGGTCTGCTGTCGTTCTATGCGGTCTGTGCCATCGGCGCGGTGGCCAATGTCGGCGTTGCCACGGCGGTCTATGGCGTGTTGCCCAGCCCGGAACTTGCCAGCCTGTCAGGGGCGGTGATCGGCGCATTGTGGAATTTCGTCGCCTCGGCGATCTTCACCTGGCGGGCGCGCTGATGGCGGGTGCGCGCAACTGGGCGCTGGCGCTGTTGGCAGCGGCCTTCGTATGGCGGCTGGGGCTGGCGGCATGGCTGCCGCTGGGCATCGACGAAGCCTATGCCGTGGCCGTGGCGCGCGAGTTCTCCTGGAGCTTCTTTGACCATCCGCCACTCGGCTTCTGGCTGCCGGTGGTGATGGCGCAGCTCACCGGCTGGGAACACCCTTTCGTCTATCGGCTGCCTTTCGTGGCGCTGGGGGCGCTCACCGGCTGGGCACTGTGGCGTATCGGCTGTCTGCTGGGCGGCGAGCGGGCAGGGTTGTTTACCGCCATCCTGTGGCTGGTCGCGCCGCATATGGTCTTTGGCAGCGGGCTGTTCGTGGTGCCCGATGCGCCGCTCAATGCCGGTGGCGTGCTGGCCATTCTGGCGCTGGTGGCGGCGATGCGCGCGGGGCCTGAGCGCCTGCCGCACCCGGCCGTCTGGCTGGCCTTCGGCGGTGGTCTGGCGCTGGCGCTGGCCTCGAAATATCAGGCCGGGTTGCTGGCGCTGGCGGCTTTGGGCTTTTTCCTGTTCACCCCGCGCTGGCGGCACTGGCTGGCGCATCCGGCGCCCTGGGCGGGCGCGGTGCTGGCGCTGATGGGGCTTTTGCCGGTGCTGCTGTGGAACCTGCAGACGGACTGGGCCTCGTTGCGGTTTCACGGCGGGCGCACGGGCGGCGGTTTCGCACCGGGCAATCTGGCGGCAATGAGCGCGGCGCAACTGCTCTATCTGTTGCCGCCGGTGCTGGTGCTGGCGCTTCTGGGCCTGCGCGCGGCGCTGCGTCCGGGCGCGGCGGGGGCTGAGCGGCTGCTGGCCTGGGCTGCGTTGCTGCCGCTGGCGGTGTTCCTGCCGATCTATGCTTTCGGCACCGATACCCTGCCGCATTGGACCATGCCGGGATGGCTGTTCGCGCTGCCGCTGGCCGGGCTCTGGCTGGCGCGTGCGAGCAGCCGGGCCAGACGTCAGGCGCGCCGGTGGCTTCTGGGCTTCGGCCTGCCGGTCTGGGCGCTTCTGATGGCGCTGGCGCTGCATCTGCCCACCGGCCTGCTGACCCGTGGCAGCGAGCAACCCCGCGGCTGGGATCGCCAGACCGAGATCATCGACCTGCGCGGCCTCGCCCCGGCGCTGGCGGCGGGCGGCTGGCTGGAGGATGTCGCGGCGCTGGCGGTGCCAGGCTGGATGGAGGGCGGGCAGGTTTCAACCGCGCTGGGCGGGGCGCTGCCGGTGGCGGTGCTGGGCCCGGACCGGCGGCATTTCGGCTTCCATAGCCCCGCGCCCGATGGGCGGCAGCTGCTGGTGCTCGTGGTGCATGAAAGCGCGCGCGACAGCCTGCCGGCCCGCTCCGAGGCCCTCGCCAGTGATGCCGGGCGCAGGATCACCCGCGAAGGGCTGGCAATCCTGCCGCGCGGCAAGCGGGCGCATCTGGCGGCGGGGCTTTACTGGCTGGAAGCGGCGCCGGAGTAAGGCGCCACTGCCGCGCCGCTACCGCACCGCGCGCCAGAACCGCACCATCAGCGCCACGGCCGCCACCATCAGCCCGATGACCAGCCCGAACCACAGCCCCACCCCCTCAAACCCCAGGATGAAGGCCAGCGCATAGCTGACCGGAATGCCGATCAGCCAGTAGCTGATGGCGGCAATGAACATCGGCATCTTGGTATCCTGAATGCCGCGCAACAGTCCCATGGCCATCGCCTGCCCGCCATCGGCCAGCTGAAACAGCGCCGCCACCATCAGAAGCGTCACCCCCAGCGGCACGATGATCGAACGCTCGGGGTCGTCGGGGCTGAGGAACACGCCGACCATCAGCTCGCCGAAGATGAAATAGATCAGCATCGTCGTCACCGCGACCAGCATCGACAGGATCACCGCCGCACGTGCCGCCGCCCGCAGCCCCTCCATATCGCCGCGCCCGCGCGCCCGGCCCACCATGACAGTGGCGGCATTCGACAGGCCCATGTGGATCATGAAGAACATTGCCGTGATCTCCAGCGCGATGGAATGCGCTGCCAGCGTCTGCGCCCCCAGCCAGCCCATCATCACCGCCGAGGCGGCGAAAAGCCCGGTCTCGGCCAGCATCGCCAGCCCGATCGGCAGGCCCAGCGCATTGACCTGCCGCATGGCCTGCCAGTCGGGCCGCCAGAAACGGGTGAGCAGCGTGTAGCGGCGCAGCGCCGGCAGCCAGGCGGCATAGGCCAGCATCACCGCCAGGGTGAAAAGCTGCACCAGCACCGAGGCTATCGCCGCGCCGCGCGCGCCCATTTCCGGCACGCCCAGATTGCCGAAGATGAACACCCAGTTCAGTCCGGCATTGACGAACACCGCCGAGACCGTGACCCAAAGCACCACCTGGGTGCGCCCCAGCGCGGCCAGATAGCTCTTCAGCACCATGACCAGCAGCGCTGGCGCCACCCCCAGCCCGACGATGCGCAGATATTGCCCGCCCAGATCGGCGATCTGCGGCTCCTGGCCCATCTGCGCCAGAATCGCCTCGGCGAAGAAGAAGATCGGCAGCACCACGGCGGCATAACCCAGCGACAGCCACATGCCCATGCGGGTGGCGCGGCGCACTTCGGTATCGTGATCGCCGGCGGCGGCGGTGGCGACCAGCGGCATCACCGCATTGGCATAGCCCGCGCCCAGCGTGAAGAAGGTGAAGAACACCGTCGCCCCCAGCGCCCCGGCAGCCAGATCGTTGACGCCATACCAGCCCAGCATGATGGTATCGGTCACATGCAGCGAGAATTGCGCCATATGGCTGCCGATCAACGGCAGGCCCAGCACCAGAACGGCGCGCGCATTCGAGCGGAAGCTATGGGCGACAGGGGCGCTCATCAGGGTAAATCCGGTTGAGGGAGGGCGCCCCGGAGGGCGGTCGCGGCATTTATGCACGAGTATAATAACAAGGGGAAGCCCCCCTTGAACAACCATGGCGCGAAATCAGCGGCTGGCGATCATCACTGACAGCACGCCCAGCACCAGCGCCAGCCCGGCCAGCGCCTCGATGGCGGCGATGAACTGGCGCCGCGTGCCGCCTGTCAGCCCGCGTCCGCCCCACAAGAGCCCCTCGCGCCCCAGTGCCAGAGCCAGGGCCACCATCACCGCCACCCCACCGGTGCCCAGAGCCATGGCATAGGTGCCGGCGATACCCACCCACAACAGTCCCATCTGCCAGCTCAACAGCAACAGCACCAGCGCGCCTGAACAGGGCCGCACGGCGACCGCCGCCACCAGCGCGGCAATCTCGCGCGGGGTCGAGGCGCGCAACAGGGCCTCGGGCGGGGGCAGATGCGCATGGCCACAATCGGGGCAGGGCGCGGCATCGGCGGCATAGGTCAGGGGGGCGGGCGCGGCGCCGGTGCGCGCCTGGGCCAGCATGCGGGCGGCAGGGCCATCGGGGGACGATGCTAGCGGCGGGCAGGGGGCGGGGGCCGGGGCGCTGGGGCCAAGCCGTGTCAGTGCCCGCCACAGCAGCCAGAGGCCCACGGCGAGCATCGCCGCCAGCGCCAGCCAGCTCAGTGCGCCGCGATCCAGCGCCTCGATCTCGCGCCGGCCCAGCCCGGCAAGCCCGGCCAGCGTCAGCACCAGCACCACCGCCATGCTGCCCTGCGCCAGCGCCGCCAGCAGCCCGATCCCGGCCAGCTTGCCGGCCGGCACACGGCGCGCCACGCCATAGGCACCCAGCAGCGCCTTGCCATGGCCGGGGCCGGCGGCATGTACGAAACCATAGGCCAGACACAGCCCCATCAGCGCCCAGAAGGCGGCCATCTGCCCGCCGTGCACGCCGCGCAACTGTTGCGCCATACCGTTCTGGAACTGCGCCTGCGCGGCCAGCAGCCAGCGCCCGGCCGGGGCCAGAATGCCCTGCAGCACCGGCGCCAGCGGCCCGGCGAGAATGGCCCAGATCAGCACCGCGGCGCAGGCCAGAAAGATCGCAAACCGGCTCATGGCGTCCTTCTAGCGCGGATCACCGCCGGGTTGAACCATGCGCCGAAGGGCGGCGCGGCTCAATCGGCGATATGGCGCGCGAACTCGGCGCGGGCGCGGGCCCAGACGCCATCTTCCTGCGCACTGTCCAGCGTATCGAGGCTGGCCAGATGCGGCAGTAGCTGCGCGGCGTAATCCTGCGAGGATTCGATGGGCAGCAGCGAGGGCAGGTTGTCGATGGCGGTGACATCGAGCACCGGGTCGTCATGCACCCGCAGCGCCGGTTCGGCCCAGTCGGTCACCCGGTCATAGACCTTGATTGGCGAGAAATCCGAACCCGGGTCGCAGGCAATGTCGCCGATCACCCGCAGCGCGCGCGGCGCGGTCAGGGCCGAGGCGGGCACGAAGACCGGGCAGCCGGGCCGGGCCAGAATACAGTTGAGAAAGATCGCATGCGCCAGCACTTCGGGGAAGGGGCCGCCATGCGCGGTCTCGGCCATGTCCCAGCGTGTCACCGGCAGGTCGAGCGCCTCGCACAGATCGGCGGCGCCGCTGCCGACCCGGCCCAGCGCGCCAATCACCAGCGCCTCGGGGCGGTCGGCGCCGCCGGCCAGCGCGGCATCCAGATCGCCGGCAAGATCGGCCAACAGCGCGGCGCGGTCATGGTAGCGGGCGAGCGGGCCGCAGATCCTGCCGCGGGCCTGTGCCGCCCAGCATTTCACCGCCACCGCCGCACCGGCATAACCGGCCCAGTAGCCAAAGGCCGCCACCCGGCGCCCGGCCTCGTCGGTCAGCGATTCCAGATCGAACAGCACGCCACCGCCGGCGCGGAAGCGCTCCAGCAGCAGCTTGCCGGCCGGCTGGCCCTTGTAGGCATGGCCAAAGAGGATATGGCGATGGATCAGCGGCGTGCCGTCCTCGGGCAGTTCCTTGAGCCCGAAGATGATCGCCTCGCGGGGGGCCTGGGGCCAGCTGCCATAGGGAGCGGCGGTGCAGCCGGCGGTCAGATAAGGCTTGATCGACAGCGCGCGGCGGGGGCTTTGCTCGATGGTGACGCTGAAGCCCCTGGCGATCAGCGCGGCGGCGCCTTCGGGCGTGATGCCCACACGTTCCTCATTGGGGCGTTGCTCGGCGCGGACCCACAGATGCACCATGTTCAGACCTTCGCGAAAGTTTCGGCAAGAATGGCGGCAAGCGCCGTGGCATCGGCCTTGGTGAAGGCGTCGGGCTGGTCGCTGTCGATATCGAAGACGCCGATCAGCGCGCCCGCGCCATCAAAGACCGGCAGCACCAGTTCCGATCGGGTCGAGGAGGAACAGGCGATATGGCCGGGAAAGGCCTCGACATCGGGCACCAGCTGCACGGCGCGCTCGCGGGCCGCCGCGCCGCAGACCCCGCGCGAGAAGGGGATCATCAGGCAGCCATGCCCGCCCTGATAGGGACCGATCTTCAAGAGTTCCGGCGCCACGACGCGGTAAAACCCCGTCCAGTCGAAGCGGGTATCGGCGTGATGCACCTCGCAGGCCAGCGTGGCCATCAGCGCGATCTCATCGGTCTCGCCTTCGGTCAGGGCGCGGATGCGGGCGGCAAGGGCGGGGTAGTCCAGCGGTTCAGGGGCAGGCATGTTTCGGCTTCCGGTTGCGTGGCCCTGACATGCCATGAAGGCCAGGGCGAGGGAAGCGGCAGTTGCACGCATGGGCGCAATTCCGCGCCCTGCGGCAGTCCTTGCGCCAGTCCTTGCGTCGCTGCCTGGGTTCAGTGTTCCTCGCGCTCCAGCAGGATGCCCAGCCCGGCATCGAGCCCCGCCGCCGCCGGCCCCAGCCGGGCCAGCATCTCGCTCTGGAACTGCATCGCCACCGGCAGGAGCCGGGCCAGCAGCGCGCGCCCCTCCGGCGTCAGGCGCAGTTGCAGCAGGCGGCGGTCCTCGTCATTGATCCGCTTGGTGATATAGCCCGCTTCTTCCAGCCGCGTGGCGGCGCGGCTGACCTTGGATTTCTCCATATCTACCCGCGCTTCGATATCGCGCACCGAGACCTCGCCGGCATGGTTGAGATGCGCCAGCACCCGCCATTCGGGAATGGAAATGCCGAACTCCTCGCGGTAGCGTTCGGCGAAGGCGCGGCTGGTGCGGTTGGCGGCGCTGATCAGCCGGTAGGGCAGAAAGGCGTTGAGGTCGAAATCGGACGGGTTGGACATGCCGGGCTTTCGCAGGGTCGTGGGGTTGCATCACGGCGCCGAGCGGATCACAAAGTCCGCGCAAAATCAATGCGCTTGCAATGATGCTTGACATTGTTGCATCTGCAATGAATCTTTGGGGCAAAGCCGCAGCCCTGCTGCTCACTGCGACGGGAGATTCGCCATGACCGAACACAGCCTGCCGCGCGGCATGATCCGCGCCACCACCACCAACGGTCCGCATGCCGGCTACATGCCCGGTTTCGCCAATGATTTTGAAACCGAGGCCCTGCCGGGCGCCCTGCCGCAAGGCCAGAACTCGCCGCAGAAATGCAATTATGGCCTCTATGCCGAGCAGCTTTCGGGCTCGGCCTTCACGCAGGTCCGCCCCGAGCGCACCTGGTGCTACCGCATCCGCCCCTCGGTCAAGCATACCGCGCGGTTCTCGAAGATCGACCTGCCGCACTGGAAGACCGCGCCGCATGTCCTGCCCGAGGTCATCAGCCTGGGCCAGTATCGCTGGGACCCGATCCCGATGCCGCAGAAGGGCGAAAGCTATACCTGGCTGACCGGCATGCGCAGCGTCACCACGGCGGGCGATGTGAACACCCAGGTCGGCATGGCCAGCCATGTCTATCTGGTCACCGAATCGATGGTGGATGAATATTTCTATTCCGCCGACAGCGAGCTTCTGGTGGTGCCGCAGGAAGGCCGGCTGCGCTTTTGCACCGAGATGGGCGTGATCGACCTGGAGCCCAAGGAAATCGCCATGTTGCCGCGCGGCATGGTGTATCGGGTGGAGGTGCTGGAAGGCCCCTGCCGCGGTTTCGTCTGCGAGAATTACGGCCAGAAGTTCGACCTGCCGCATCGCGGGCCGATTGGCGCCAACTGCCTGGCCAATCCGCGCGATTTCAAATCGCCGGTCGCCGCCTTCGAGGACCGCGAGGCACCCAGCCGCGTGGTGATCAAATGGTGCGGCCAGTTCCATGAGACCTTCATCGGCCACAGCCCGCTCGATGTGGTGGCCTGGCATGGCAATTACGCGCCGTGGAAATACGATCTGCGCGCTTACAGCCCGGTCGGCGCGATCCTGTTCGACCACCCCGATCCCTCGATCTTTACCGTGCTCACCGCGCCCTCGGCCCAGCCGGGCACGGCGAATATCGATTTCGTGCTGTTCCGCGAGCGCTGGATGGTGGCCGAGCACAGTTTCCGCCCGCCCTGGTATCACAAGAACATCATGTCCGAGCTGATGGGCAATATCTATGGCCAGTATGATGCCAAGCCGCAGGGCTTCGCGCCGGGCGGCATGAGCCTGCACAATTGCATGCTGCCGCATGGGCCGGACCGCAATGCTTTCGAGGGCGCCTCGAATGCCGAGCTGAAGGCCGAGAAGCTCGACAATACCATGTCCTTCATGTTCGAAACCCGCTTCCCCCAGCACCTGACCGAATGGGCCGCGAAATCGGCGCCGTTGCAGGATGATTACCTGGATTGCTGGACCTCGCTGGAGAAGAAATTCGACGGCACGCCGGGGGTGAAATGAAGCTCTATACCTATTGGCGCTCCTCGGCGGCCTATCGGGTGCGCATCGCGCTCAACCTCAAGGGCGTGGCGCGCGAGGATGTATTCGTCTCGCTGATCAAGGGCGAGCAACGCGCGGCGGAGTTCACCGCGCGCAATCCGCAGGCGCTGGTGCCGGCGCTGGAGCTGGATGACCGCACGGTGCTGACCCAGTCGCTGGCGATCATCGACTGGCTGGAGGCGACCTATCCGGAGCCGCCGCTGCTGCCCGCCGATCCGCTGGCCCGCGCCCGGGTGCTGGCGGCGGCGCATGCGGTGGCGATGGATATTCACCCGGTCAACAATCTGCGCATTCTCGGCGCGCTGGAGGCCCGGTTCGGGGCCAATCCCGCCGCCCGGCGCGACTGGATGGTGCATTGGATGTCGCTGGGCTTCGAAGCGCTGGAGGCGCAACTGCCCGGAACGCGCTATGCTTTCGACGATACCGCCCCGGGGCTTGCGGATCTGTGCCTGATCCCTCAGCTTTACAATGCAAGCCGCTGGGGGGTCGATATGGCGCCCTGGCCGAAATTGACCGCCATCGAGGCCGCCTGCCTCGAACTGCCCGCTTTCGCTGAGGCCGTCCCCGAGGCGCAGCCGGATGCCACGGGCTGAGAAGGAGAGACCATGCCGATCATGAAATCCTGGCTGGCCAGCGCCAACCAACCCGATTGCCCCTTCCCGCTCAACAACCTGCCCTGCGGGGTGTTCTCGCATGGCGCGGCGGCGCCGCATTGCGGGGTGGCGATCGGCGATCAGATCCTCGATGTCACCGCCATGGAGGCTGCGGGCCTCTTGCCGCTGGCCGATGAGCCGGTGCTGCAACAGCCCGAATGGAACGGGCTGATGGCGCAGGGCCCGGCGGTCTGGAAACGGCTGCGCATCATGCTGTTCGGCTTTCTGGCCGAGGGATCGGAACTCAAGGCCCAGATCGAGCCCTTCCTGCATCCGCAGGCCGGCGCACGCATGCATCTGCCGTTCCGGGTGGCGGAATTCACCGATTTCTATGCCGGGCGCCATCATGCGTTCAATGTCGGCACCATGTTCCGGGGCGCCGAAAACGCGCTGCCGCCCAACTGGCTGCATATTCCCATCGGTTATAACGGGCGGGCCTCGTCGGTGGTGGTTTCGGGCAGCGATGTGCGCCGGCCCTGGGGGCAGCTGAAGGGCCCCGATGATGCCGCGCCGCGTTTCGCGCCCTGCCTGCGGTTCGATCATGAGCTGGAGATGGGCGCCGTGATCGGCCAGCCCTCGCAGAATGGCCAGCCGGTCAGCGTGGCCGAGGCCGATGCGATGATCTTTGGCTATGTGTTGCTCAACGATTGGTCGGCGCGCGATATTCAGGCCTGGGAATACCAGCCGCTGGGGCCGTTCCAGGCCAAGGCCACCGCCACCTCGATCAGCCCCTGGATCGTCACCCGCGAGGCGCTGGAGCCTTTCCGCACCACCACCCCGGCACGCGAAAAGCCGCTCTTGCCCTATCTGCACGAGCCCGGCCCGATGCTCTATGATATCGAGCTGGAAGTCGAACTGACCCCGCGTGGCGGCCGGCCGCAGGTCATCGCCCGCACCAATTACCGCGAGATGTATTATTCCGCTGCCCAGCAACTGGCGCATCACACCACCTCGGGCTGTGCGATGCGGGTCGGCGATCTGATCGGTTCGGGCACCATTTCGGGGCCGGAGCGGGGCAATCGCGGCTCGATGCTGGAACTGAGCTGGGGCGGCAAGGAGCCGCTGGAACTGGAAGATGGCCAGAGTCGCAGCTTCCTTGAAGACCACGACCGCCTGACCCTGCGCGGCCTGTGCCGGGGCGATGGCTATACCATCGGCTTTGGCGATTGCACCGGCGTGGTGCTGCCGGCGCTGAGCGACCCCTACGCGCGCTGAAACCTTGGCCGGGCCAGCGATGGCCCAGCCGCTCGTTCAGATGTCCTTCATCAGCCGCAGCGCGTCATGGATCGCCGCATGGGTGTTGCGCGCGGCGACCGCATCGCCGATGCGAAACAGCTGGAACCGGCCTTGCGGATTCTCCGCCAGCCCCTGCACACCGCCCGTCGCCAGGGCTTCGTAATCGACCGCGCCCAGATTGCGCGACAGCGGCTTGAGGTCGAAATAAAGCTCATCCAGCGGCCTTGTGCCGTGGTTCACCACCACCTGATCGACCAGCCGCTCACGCCGGAAGGTGCCGTAATCGCTGCCCAAAGTGGCGCGTAGCCGATTGCCCTCGCGCGCAACCTTGAGCAGCCGCCAGGTGACGGTGAAAACGGTGTCTCGGCCCTGAAGATTGCGCATATAGGGCACCAGATTCATCGCCATGACCTCGGGCGCGAAGCTGCGGTCGGGGGTGACGATCTCCACCTGCGCACCACTGGCCGAGGCCAGATCGGCGGCCTGAAGTGCGGCATGATCGCCGGCATCGTCATAGATCAGCAGTTGCGCGCCGGGCTTCACCTCGCCGGACAGAATGTCCCAGGCGGAATGCACCAGCTCGTTGCCGGCCTCCAGCACCTCGGTATGCGGCAGCCCGCCGGTGGCGATGATCACCACATCCGGGGCATCGGCCAGCACGGTCTCGGCACCGGCCAAGGTGTTGAAATGAAAAAGGACTCCATGCTTTTCGCATTGCGCCATGCGCCAGTCGATGATCGAGGCCATCTCGCGCCGGCGCGGATCAAGCGCTGTCAGCCGCACCTGCCCGCCGGGCTGGTCGGCGGCTTCATAGACCGTCACCGCATGGCCGCGTTCGCCCGCCACCCGCGCCGCTTCCAGCCCCGCCGGGCCGGCGCCGACGATGCTGATGCGCTTTTTCATCGGGGCCGGGGGCACATCATGTGGCAGGGTTTCCTCGCGACCGGTGGCGGCATTGTGCAGGCAGAAGGCCAGCCCGCCCTGATAGATCCGGTCCAGGCAGTAATTGGCGCCGACGCAGGGGCGGATGTCATCCTCGCGCCGCTCGATGATCTTGCGCACCAGATGCGGGTCGGCCATATGCGCCCGCGTCATCCCCACCATATCGAGCTTGCCCGATGCGATGGCATGGCGCGCGGTGGCGACATCGGGGATGCGCGCGGCGTGGAAGGTCGGGAAATCGGTGGCGGCGCGGATCTCGCCGGCGAAATCCAGATGCGGGGCGCTTTTCATGCCCTGAATCGGGATCACATCGGTCAGGCCGGGGTCGGTATCGATATGGCCGCGCACCACATTGAGGAAGTCCACCAGCCCGCTGGCCTTGAGCTTGTGGCTGACCGCCAACCCCTCGTCGCGGGTCATGCCGCCGGGCAGGGTCTGATCGCCGGTATAGCGCAGCCCGACGATGAACCCCTCGCCGCAGCGCGCCCGGATCGCGCGCAGCACATCGAAGGTGAAGCGCAGCCGGTCATCGAGACTGCCGCCATAGGGCGGCGGCAGATCATTGGTCAGCGGCGACCAGAACTGCTCCAGCAGATGGCCATAGGCTTCCAACTCGATCCCATCCACGCCGGCGGCCTGCATGCGCTCGGCGGCATCGGCGAAATCGGCGATGACGCGGGCCATGTCCCAATCCTCGATGCGCTTGGGAAAGGCACGATGGGCTGCCTCGCGCTCATGGCTCGGCGCCAGCACCGGCAGCCAGTCGCCCTTGTCCCAGCGGGTGCGCCGGCCCAGATGCGTGAGCTGGATCATCACCGCCGCGCCATGGTCGTGGCATTCGTCCACCAGCTGCTTCATCCAGCCCACCACCTCGTCCTTCCAGGCGAGGATATTGTTGAATACCGGCGGGCTGTCGCGCGAGACCGAGGCCGAACCGGCGGTCATGGTCAGCGCCACCCCGGCGCGGGCGCGTTCCACATGATAGGCGCGGTAGCGCCCCTTGGGCATGCCGTCCTCGGGGTAAGCGGGTTCGTGGCTGGTGATCATGATCCGGTTGCGCAGCAGCAGATGCTTGAGCCGGTAGGGTTGCAGAAGCGGATCGGCGGAAGCGGCTGTGGCAAGGGTCATGGCGGGCTCCGGCAGGGGGTGATTCGTCATGAATAACATGGCGCTGGCACTGGGGGCCGGTTGCACTGCGACCTGTGCGGGACTGCCTGCGTCAGGCTGACGGGCTTGCCAGCCGGGGCCGGGTGGCTGAAACTGCGCATGGCTGGCGGCGGCTTGCGCAAGATCAATGTGGCTGCCGGTGGGCTGTTGCAGGATGCGTCGATGAATGATGGCTTGAACCCTGAACAGGCGCAGCGCCGGGCGGTATTCCGCACCCTCGGGGTGACGCGTGTCTATCGTACCGGCGCGGTCGAGGTGCGGGCGCTGCGCGGCGTCGACCTGACGCTCTATGAGCATGAGATGGTGGTGCTGCTCGGCGCCTCGGGCTCGGGAAAATCGACGCTGCTGAACATCCTTGGCGGGCTGGATCTGCCCAGCGAGGGGCAGGTCTTCTTTCGCCAGCGCGAGCTGACGCGGGCCAGCGATGCCCAGCTCACCGCCTTTCGCCGCGATCATGTCGGCTTCGTCTTTCAGTTCTACAATCTGGTGCCCAGCCTGACCGCGCGCGAAAACGTGGCCCTCGTCACCGAGATCGCCCGCGATCCGATGACCCCCGAGGAAGCGCTGGAGCGTGTGGGGCTGAAGGCGCGGATGGATCATTTTCCGGCCGAGCTTTCGGGCGGCGAACAGCAGCGCGTGGCCATCGCCCGCGCCATCGCCAAACGCCCCGAGGTGCTGCTTTGCGACGAACCGACCGGGGCGCTCGACAGCAAGACCGGGGTGCAGGTGCTGCAGGCGCTCCATGATGTGAATACCGATCTGGGCACCGCCACCGTGCTCATTACCCATAACGCCGGTATCCAGCGCATCGCGCATCGGGTGGTGGTGCTGGCCGATGGCCGCATCAGCCGCGACGAGCCCAACCCCGAGCGCGTGCCGCCCTCCGAGGTCAGCTGGTGAGCGTGCTCGACGCCAAACTGCTGCGCGATCTGCGCCGGCTCTGGGCGCAGACGCTGGCCATCGCGCTGGTGCTGGGCTGCGGCATCATGGTGATGGTGGGGGCGCAGACCACCCAGCGCACGCTGGAGGGATCGCGCGCGGCCTATTACGAGCGTCACCGCTTCGCCGATGTCTTCGCCGCCACGAGCCGTGCCCCGCGTGCGCTGCTGGATGCGGCGGCGCAGATCGACGGTGTGGCGCAGGTGGAGGGGCGGATCGGCTTGCAGGCGGTGCTCGATATCGCCGGCATGGACGAGCCCGCCACCGGCCGCATCGTCTCGTTGCCGCCGCAAGGCGCGGCGCTCAACCTGCCGGTGCTGCGGCGTGGCCGGCTGCCGGACCCGGACCGCGCCGGGGAGGTGGCGATCAACGAACCCTTCGGCGAGGCGCGTGGGCTGGTGCCGGGCAGCCGCTTCCATGGCGTGCTCAACGGGCAATGGCGCGAGTTGCAGGTCACCGGCTGGGTGCTCTCGCCCGAGTTCATCTATACCATCGCCCCCGGCGCGCTGATGCCCGACGACCGCCGCTTCGGGCTGATCTGGATGAACGAGGCCGCCGCTGCTGCTGCGCTCGATCTGCGCGGCGGGGTCAACGAGATCGCCCTGCGGCTGACACTAGGCGCCGACGAACGCGCGGTCATTGCGGCGCTTGATGCGCTGCTGGAGCCCTATGGCGGCACCGGCGCCCATGGCCGCGACCGGCAGATGTCGCATGCCTTTCTGGAGGGCGAATTACAGCAGCTTGCCGCCATGGCCGCCTTCGTGCCGCCGATCTTCCTGCTGGTCTCGGCCTTTCTGGTCAACATGGTGCTCGGGCGGCTGATCGCGCTGGAACGGGCGCAGATCGGGCTTTTGAAGGCGGTGGGCTACGGGCGCGGCGCCATCGCCTGGCATTACCTCAAGCTGGCGCTGCTGATCGGCGCGGTGGCGATCCTGCTGGGCTGGGGCTTCGGCTGGTGGATCAGCCATGCGATGATCGGGCTCTACGGCGATTTTTTCCGCTTTCCCTTCATCATCCGCGATCCCAGCCTGGCGGCGATGGCGCTTTCGGCGCTGCTGGGGCTGGTGACTGTGGCTTTGGGCGGGCTGCGCGCGGTCTGGTCTTCGCTGAACCTGCCACCGGCCGAGGCGATGCAGCCGCCGGCCCCGCCGAGCTATCGGCGCGGCGGTGCCGACCGTCTGCTGGCGCTTTTGCGGTTGCGGCAGACGACGATGATGATCTTTCGTTCCATCCTGCGCTGGCCGGGGCGGGCGATGATCACGCTGTTCGGGGTCTCGGCCTCGGTCGGTGTGCTGGTGATGTCGTATTTCATGTTCGATGCGGTGACGCTTCTGGTGGAAAGCGTCTTTGAGCGCGCCAATCGCCAGCATGTGACGCTCAGCCTGGCCCAGGCGCAGCCCGAACGCGCGGTGCTCGATGCCCAGACCCTGCCGGGGGTGATGCGCGCCGAAGGCAGCTATGCCATGCCGGTGCGACTGATCCATGGCCATCGCGAGCGGCTGGGCGCGCTTCAGGGCCATTTCGCCGGCAATGAGCTGGCGCGGCTGGTCGATGACGATGGCCGCATCGTCGAACTGCCGGCCGAGGGGCTGGTGCTGCCGGCGATGCTGGCCCGCGCGCTCGATATCCGCGCCGGTGAGCGGCTGAGGGTGCAGATGCTCGCCGCCCCGCGCGAGGTGATGGAACTGCCGGTGGCGGCGGTGATCCATCAGGGGCTGGGGCAGGAGGCCCATATCGCCGCGCCGGCGCTCTTCGAGGCAATGCGTGTGGCGCCGCAGGTCAACCAGATCCATATGCTGGTGGCGCAGGACCAGATGCCGGCGCTCAATGCCGCGATCAAGCGCACGCCGGCCATCGCCGGGCTGGCCGATTGGGGCGAATTGCGCCGCCAGTTCGATGCCACGCTCAGTGAAAACCTGCTGACCATGGTGGCGATCTATACACTCATCGGGGTGCTGATCGCGATGGGGGTGGTCTATAATGCCGCGCGCATCCAGCTGTCCGAGCGCAGCCATGAACTGGCCAGCCTGCGGGTGCTGGGTTTCAGCCGTGGCGAGGTGGCTTTCGTGCTGGTCGGCGAGATCATGCTGCTGACGCTGCTGGCCATCCCGGTCGGCTGGCTCATTGGCTACGGGCTGGCGGTGGGGCTGGTGGGGGCGATGTCCACCGATCTCATCCAGATCCCGTTTCATATCACCCGCCGCACCTTCGCGTTGGCGGCGGTGGCGGTGTTTCTGGCCGCGCTGGGCTCGGTGCTGCTGGTGCGGCGGCGGCTGGACCGGGTGGATCTGTCCAGCGCGCTGAAGGCTCGCGAATAGGAGAATGGCAATGGCAGGCTTGCGCTTGGTGACAACGGCAATCGGCGGGCTGGCTCTGGCCGGGGCGCTGGTCTGGGCGCTCTGGCCCGAACCGCAGGCGGTGGATCTGGCGACAGTGTCGCGCGGCCCGATGCAGGTGACGATCAGCGGCGAGGGCATGACCCGGGTGCGCGAACCCTATTCGGTGGCCGCGCCGATCACCGGCTCGGCCATGCGCTCGCCGGTGCAGGTCGGCGATGCGGTGGTGCGCGGCGAAACCGTCATTGCGGTGCTGCGCCCAGCCGAGCCGGCGCTGATGGATGCCCGCAGCCGGTTGCAGGCCGAAGCCGCGGTGACCGAGGCCGAGGCCGCGCTCGATCTGGCCGAAACCAACCTGGAGCGCGCCGAATCGGCTCTCGACTATGCCGCCGGGCAGTTGACGCGCGGCCGTGCACTGGCCGAGCGCGGCACCATGGCGCAGCGCATGCTCGAAGAGCTGGAACAGGCGCATCGCAGCGCCGTTCAGGCCCGGCTCGCCGCCGAACAGCAGCGCGAGCTGCATCGCGCCTCGCTGCAGCGGGCGCAGGCGCAACTGCTTGGCCCGGCAGCCGATCTGGTGCTCAACGGCAATGGCGATGAATGCTGCCTGCGCATTCATGCGCCGGTCACCGGCACCGTGCTGGACGTTACAGACCCCAGCGCGCGGCTGGTGCAGGCCGGCAGCCCGCTACTGTCGATCGGCGATATTTCCGACCTTGAGATCGAGCTGGACCTGCTGTCCAGCGATGCGGTGCGGGTGCCGCCGGGTGCGCGCGCCAGCATCGAGCGCTGGGGCGGCGAGGGGGTGCTGGAGGCGCGGGTGAACCGCGTGGAGCCGGCCGCCTTCACCCGGATCTCGGCGCTGGGCATCGAGGAACAGCGCGTGCGGCTGCGGCTTGATCTGCTCAGCCCGCCCGAGGCGCGCGCCGGGCTGGGCGATCGGTTCCGGGTTTTCGTGCGGCTGGTGATCTGGGAGGGTGAGGACATCCTGCAACTGCCGCAAAGCGCGCTCTTTCGCCATGAAAACGGCTGGGCGGTATTTCGCGCCGATCAGGGGCAGGCACGGCTGGTGCCGGTCGGCATCGGGCGGCAGGCCGAGGGCCGGGCCGAGGTTCTGGACGGGCTGGCGCCGGGCGATGCGGTGATCCTTTACCCGCCGTCAAACCTTGAGGATGGCGCCCGCATCGCCCCCCGCGCCGGCTGACCATTGGCGCCCTAACAGGTCGCTGAAATAGTCCGGCGGCTGGACGGATTTCCCTGTTCATCGCTGCTGGAGCTGGCCGCCGCAGGGTGGTG
>ERZ869909.991-NODE-991-length-25994-cov-33.648841_pt1 | contig 25994 bp, 33 predicted proteins | sample MGYA00520892_ERZ869909 | MGnify/ENA primary metagenome ERZ869909 (study PRJEB32215, sample SAMEA104723947) | bioreactor metagenome | biome: bioreactor; feature: anaerobic bioreactor; material: water | place: China | collected 2015-03-12 ... | reverse complement strand
AGCTTGGCGTGGATCTTACTGACGGTCTCGATCGAGCTGTTCAGCGCGGTAGCGGCCACCTCCACCGTCGCGGCACCAAGCCCAAGAGCGTCCTGAACCGTGGAAACCGCCATGTTGTCGCTGCGCATGGTCGTCGCGATCGACCAGTAGGCTGCGTTGTCGGAGGCATCCTTGACCCGGAGACCCGTGGAAACACGGTTCTGCGTGACCAACAAATCCTTGTTGGTCTGGCTTAGGGTCTGCAGCGCGGTCATCGCCGCGATGTTCGTGTTGATGCTGCTCATGCCAGCGCCCCTTTACCGATTCGTATGTCATTGTTTCTTTCGAACCTTGTGTGGGGATTGCGAGCATAACTGAAGGTTGGCGGCACGGGACCGGACGGTCTTAAAAGGCAAAAAAAGCCGCGCTCTGGGGAAGAGCGCGGCTTTCACTTTGAAGCGGAGTGTCGCCGGAGCGAGGCTTACTGGAAGAGCCTCAGGATCATCTGGGCAGACTGGTTGGCGATACCGAGGGCCGAGATACCGAGCTGCTGGCGAACCTGGAGTGCCTGCAGCCTCGTTGATTCGGCGTTCATGTCGGCGTCCACGAGCTGTCCGACACCCGTGTCGATCGCGTCCATCAGCGCTTGCGCGAAGTCCTTCTGGATATCGATACGAGTCTTGACGGCACCGAGCGAGCTTGCCGCGTCCGTCATCTTGTTGATGGCGGTGTCGACGCCCTCGATCATCGCCACGAGATCGGCGAGATCCTCGGCATTGTCTTCGAGAGCGGAAATGTCGAGGTCGAGAACCGTCACGGTCCCGGTTCCCGTCGCGAGCGCGATATCCGAATCGAGGATACCGCCGGCAGATGCGCTCGTGTCGGTATCGACGAGGCGCATCGCATCGAGGTCGACCGTAATGGTGCCGATGGAAATCGAGCCGTCCGAAGCGCGCGAGAAGGACGACACGATCGTACGATTCTCATCCGCAGCGTCGGCACTGTTGCTCTGGAGCCAGTTCTGCCCGTTGAACGTCGCACCCTCGACGACGGCCTTGAGCGAGTCCTGAAGCTCGGAGATTTCTTTCTGGATCTTGGTGCGGTCTACGCCCGGCGTACGGGCGACCATCAGCTTGTCCTTGATATCGCCGGCGATCTTGATCGCGGTCTCGATGCCTTTGGCGGCGATTTCCGCCGTGGCGGAGCCGAGGCCGAGCGCGTCCGCGACCGTCGAGATCGAGGAGTGGTCGCCGCGCATCGTGGTTGCGATCGACCAGTAAGCCGCGTTATCCGATGCATCCGCAACGCGCAAACCCGTCGAGACACGGTTCTGCGTGGTGAGAAGTTGCTTGTTGGTGGCGTTGAGGCTCTGCAACGCGGTCATCGCCGCGATGTTCGTGTTGATGCTGCTGCCCATCTCAGGTTTCCCTTCCGACCCGTGTGTCCCGCTCCAAGTCGGGCTGTCGGAATCGAAATTAGGGGAGGTTGCTTACCGAACTGTTAATGAGCGCCCCAAAATGTGTCGCCCATCCCAAATCGGGAGGATTGGGGCGGGAAGGCCGGTTGGGCCAGCAAAAGGAAAAGGCCGCGCTCCGAGGGGCGCGGCCTTTCCGATGGGATGGGTCTCCGGTTGACCCGGGCCTATCGGCCCGATCTTTACCGGAAGAGCGACAGGATCGACTGGGCGCTCTGGTTGGCGATGCCAAGAGCCTGGATGCCGAGCTGCTGGCGAACCTGCAGCGCCTGGAGCCGGGTCGATTCCTCGTTCATGTCCGCATCGACGAGCTGACCGACACCCTTGTCGATCGCCGCCATGAGGCTGTCCGAGAAGTCCTTCTGGATGTCGATGCGCGTCTTGACGGCGCCGAGCGTGCTGGCAGCATCGGTCATCTTCTCGATGGCCGCATCGACGCCCGAAATCATCGCCTCGAGGTCGGCGAGATCGTCGGCCGTATCTTCGAGGGCGCTGATGTCGAGATCGAGAACCGTCGTGGTGCCCGTGCCCGTGGCCATCGCGATATCAGCGTCCAGGATGCCGCCGGCAGACGCGCCGGTCGACGTGTCGACGAGACGCGTCGATTCGAGATCGACCGAGATCGTGCCGATCGAGATCTTGCCGTCGGAACCGCGCGAGAACGACGACACGATCGTACGGCTGTCTTGGTCATCGCTGCTGGTCTGAAGCCAGTTCTGACCGTTGAAGCTCGCACCCTCGACGACAGCCTTGAGAGACTCCTGGAGCTCGGCGATCTCGGTCTGGATCTTGGAGCGGTCCACGCCCGGCGTACGGGCGGCCAGCAGCTTGTCCTTGATCTCGCTGGCGACCTTGATCGCCGTCTCGATGCCCTTGGAAGCGATTTCCGCCGTCGCGGAGCCGAGGCCGAGCGCGTCGGAAACCGTCGAAATCGACTGACGGTCGTTGCGCATCGTGGTCGCGATCGACCAGTAAGCGGCATTGTCGGAGGCGCTGGAAACGCGCAGGCCCGTCGAAATGCGGTTCTGCGTCTGAAGAAGTTCGGAGTTTGTCGACCGGAGGGTCTGCAACGCGGTCATCGCCGCGATGTTGGTGTTGATGCTACTCATATCGCTACTACCCTTACACTACGCTACGCATTCAGGCCGTAACGACGGCCAATCAATCCACCGCGGCGGCGTGCCAAGGATGTCCCCCTAACCCAGCTGCCACATACTTCAGCATAACGACGATATATTGCGCGCCGGTTAATAAGGCCCGCCGCTTTCAATCGGGATAGGTTGAAGATGCCCCCGTCAGGGGAACGATCGGACGAGCCCGCCCACGAGCAGGTTCCACCCGTCGATGAGGACAAAGAACAATATCTTGAACGGCAAGCTCATGACCGTCGGCGGCAGCATCATCATGCCCATGGACATGGTTAAGGTTGCGACAAGCAGGTCGATCACGAGGAACGGCAGCACGACGAGAAAGCCCATTTCGAACCCTCGCCTCAGCTCCGAGATCATGAACGCCGGGATCAGCACCCGGAGCTCGATTTCCGCGTTCTCGTCCCGCGGACCGAAGCGCTCCTCGGCAAGATCCCGAAACAGCTCGAGGTCGCGCGGCCTGACGTTGGCCATCATGAACTCGCGCAGCGGCTGGGTGACCTGGACGTAGGCTTCCTCCTCGCTGATCTGGTTTTCCATGAACGGCTTGAGCCCGTTCTGCCAGGCGCGGTCGAATGTCGGCGCCATCACGTAGAACGTCAGGAACAGCGCCAGGCTCACGAGCACCATGTTCGCAGGCGTCGTCTGCAGCCCGAGACCCGAACGCAGAAGCGACAGCACGATCACGAAACGGGTGAAGCACGTCACCATGACGAGCAGCCCGGGCGCCACCGAAAGGACGGTGATCAGCAGCACGATCTGCACCATCCGCCCGGTGGTGCTCTGCTCGTCGGACGGGATCAGGTTCTCGAGGTTGAGACCCTGCGCGAGCGCGACGCCCGGAACCAGGATGAACACCACGGCAAGAAGCGCACGAAGCGTCATTCCACGACCACCCCATGGATGACGATATCCTTGATGCGGGCGGGATCGCGGATGGCGGCGCGGTCCCTGAAGTCCTCGCGCAGGTTCTGGAAGCCGCTCGCGCCCTCGAACTGGGCAAGCGTCGTCGTTCTGAGGTAGGCAAGGATGTCTTCGGCGAGCTGCGCGGCCAGAACCTCCGAGCCCGCCTCCGTGCCGTCGACCAGGATCGAAGCCTCCACCCGCATCCAAGCGTTCGCCGGCTCGGAAAGATTGGCGACGATCGGCGCAAGCGCCACCAGCCGCGCCGTCGGAGACGCTGCCGGAGCCGGGGCGGCGGGCCCCGGTGAGCCGGCCGGGGCCTCCACCTTCTCCTGCGTGCTCGCCACGGCCCGCGCCTTGAGCTGCGCATCGATGTAGAACCCGAACCCTGCCCCGCACGCGAGCGCGAGCACGGTCACGATGACGACCCCGACGAGCCCTCCACCGCCCTTGCCCTCGCTCTTCGTGTCCGTCTTGGCCAACGGCCGCTCCCCTGATTAGAACGGCGTCAGAAGATCGAAGAGCTGCTGCCCCACGGCCGGCTGCTGCACTTCCGTGATCCGCCCGCGCCCGCCGTAGGAGATCCGCGCTTCCGCGACCTTTTCATAAGCGACCGTGTTGTCCGTCGAGATATCGCGCGGCCTCACGATCCCGGCCACGCTGAGCTCGCGCACCTCGAAGTTCACGCGAACCTCCTGGCTTCCGCTGATGATGAGGTTGCCGTTGGGCAGCACGCCCGTCACCACGGCGGCGACCAGGAGCTTGATGTCTTCCGAGCGGTTGATGCGGCCCTTGCTGTCGGTGGACGTTCCGGCGTCGACCTGCGCATCGAGCGACAGGTCTCCCGACACCGCCGTCCCGCCCGACGTCGTCGCATCGTAAATCAGCTTCGGCTTGAGCTTCGCCTTGGAATCGCGCGAGCGCTTCGAGTTGTTGTCGATGCTCGCCTTGTCCTTGATCGAGATCCTGACGGTGACGACATCGCCGATCTTGCGCGCACGCGGATCGCGGAAGAGATCCGCGCTCGCATCCTGCCAGATCGAGTTGCCGGGCCGATACGCCGGGCGCGGCGCGGGCTCCGCCGGAAGCGGCATCCGGTTCGCAAGCAGGCCCGACCCGACGGCACTGAGCGCGGGTTCGCGCCCGATATCCGCGGGATCGACGGCACACGCGCCGGAAAGCAGCGCGAGCGTGAGCGCCACGAGAGCCGGCGCGGACGGAAACGCCGGTTTCGGCCGGCTGCTGAAACGTATGATGTCTTGCCTCGTCATGATTCGGGCCGTCCCTGTGGCGCGGCCGCGTTGCCGGGCGTCGCTGCTGCATCGCGGGGTCTGAGTGTCCCGCCGCGCGCGGCCGAGCCTCTCCGCGCGGCAGGCTTTGTCCGCGCAGCGCCTGCGATGACGCTCGCGATCCTGGCCGCTTGAACCGGCTCCATCTCACCCATGATCTGGCTCGCCACCTTGGTTTCGAGCTTCGTCACCACAGCCGCCGCCGTCTCCTCGTCGATCGCCGCCAGCTGTGCCGCCGCCGCGTCGGCGCGCATGCGCGAATAGAACCCCACCAGCTTGTCGTGGGCCTTACGTGAGAACTCGTCGCGCCGCTCCAGCCACTTTTTGTACTCTTCGGTCTTGGCCGCGAGCTGCTCGGCACGCTTGTTGAGCTCAGCCTCCATCTCCTGGATTTTCTTGGCCTGCCAGGCGAAGCGGGCGTCCGCAGCGGTATCCGCGGTGTTGAAGCAGTATTGCTCCGCTGCGCTCGCATTGGGCGGCAGAGCGTCGAGCGGACCGGGCCTCGGCGGAGGCGTCTGCGCGTCGTCGGCCGAATCCGGTGCCGCCGCATCGGCCGGCTCGACCTGGGCCGTCGCCGTCACGACGCCGCCCCGTGCCGGCCGGATCGGCGACAGCCTGTCGAGGGGAACCCCGCCGCGGTTCTGCGTCACGCGATCGGTCGCGTCCGTGGGCGCGACGCTGGTGCGGGGCTGCGCAGCAGGCCGTCGATCCGGAATGGCGCCGGTGACGAGCGGCGACCACGCGCCCTGCGGAAGCGGGTCGTTGGCAATCGCAGCAGGCGCCTCCTGGGGGGGCGGAAACCTGCGGGGATCGACCATCGTCGGAAGCTGATGGTGCCCCTGCGTCACTTGGAGAGCGCCGCCGGGCACCGTCGCAACGATCGGCTCCCAGCTTCTCTGCGCGGCGGCGGGCCTCACGATGCCGGCGGCAAGGCTCAGCGCGCTCAAAAACAGGCCGAGCGCGAGCAGGCGGCCCGCGCTCGTTGCAGTGTGATCGCCGTCGCGCGCTCGCCAGCCCCATGTCATTGCACCACAAGCTCCGCTTGAAGCGCACCCGACGTCTTGATGGCCTGCAGAATAGCGATGATGCCCATGGGCCGGAGGCCCATCATGTTGAGACCCCGCACCAGCGTTTCGAGGTTGGTGCCGCCCATGATGGCGAGGTTCGCGCCTTCCTGGTTCACGGTCACGAACGTTTCCGGCACCACCACCGTCTCGCCGTCGGAGAACGGCTCAGGCTGCGAAACCTGCGCGCCTTCCGTGATTCGCACCGTGAGGCTGCCGTGCGAAACGGCGACGGTCGCGATCTGTACGTCTCGGCCGATCACGACAGTCCCCGTTCGCTCGTCGATCACCACCCGGGCCGGACCGTCCGCCTGCGTCACGAGTTCGCCGACCTCGGCCAGAAACCGTGCCGCGCTCACGTTGTGCGGCCGCCTCAGCGCCACGCTGCGCAGATCCTTCTCCTGCGCCGAAGGCCGTCCGTAGCGCGCCTTCGTGTAATCGTTGATCACGTCCGCGATGCGCACCGCCGTGGTGAAATCGGGGTTGTGCAGTTCGAGGACGAGCGTCTCCTCGTCGTCGAGCGAACCCGCGACCTCGCGCTCGACGAGCGCGCCGTTCGGAATGCGTCCCGTCGTGGGCACGTTCTGGCTGAGCGTCTCCGCCCGTCCCTGGATCTGGAACCCGCTCACCGCCACCGGCCCCTGCGCGACCGCGTAGATCGCGCCGTCCGCACCGTTGAGCGGTGTCATGACGAGCGATCCGCCCGCAAGCGACGTTGCATCGCCGAGCGAGGACACCGTCACGTCGATCCTGGAGCCGCGCCCCGCGAACGGCGGCAGATCCGCCGTCACGAGAACGGCGGCGATGTTGCGCGTCCGCGCGGCGGAATCGCGCACGTTGACGCCCATCTGATCCAGCATCGATTCGAGCGATTGCGCGGTAAACGGTGCGTTGCGCAGGCTGTCGCCCGAGCCGTTGAGACCCACCACCAGGCCGTAGCCGACCAGCTGGTTGGCGCGCACGCCCTGAACGGCCGTGATGTCCTTGATCCGCGTCGTGGCATCGGCCGCACCGGGCATAAAAGCCGCAACGGCCGCCATGAGGAGCGAGAGCGTGGAGCGGCGGATCATGGCAGCCCCACCCGCACCGTGCCGTCCGCCTGCACGACACCGCGGATCGTCGTCCCGCTGTCGGTGTTGCGCAGGCTGATGACCTCGCCCGCAATCCCGGCTTGAAGCGGCATCGCCGTCGCGGAGATGATGAGCGAGCCGGACTTGAAGTAGACGACCGCCGGCCGTCCCTGGATCACCGCGTGCGGCTCCCGCACGGCGGTCGCGGCGATGGGCAGATGCGGCAGCAGCGTCTGGCGTGCAACCTTGCCGAGAAGGTCGTCCCGCGAGGAGGCGAAGCCGCTGCTTTCATACTCGGCCCCGAAGAACGGCCGATCTGACAGCATGTTTTCGGTGATGACGTCGCCCGGATAGATCGTGACGCGCGGCACCGGCAGCACGTGCTCCTGTGCAAGCGTATGAGTCGGCGCAAGATCGTCTTCGTAGTCGTCCTCGTCGGCCCGCAGCGGCCCCGCGACGAGGGCGGCACCGATGAGCGCCGACGTCACGATCGCAAGCCAGCCCCGCACTCTCGAAAAGACGGGTCTCCGGACCTTCGCCATGATCGTCACCGCTCCCTTACATGCTTACCGCATGTTGTTGGCGACCGTGCCGTACATCGAATCGACCGTCTGGATGACCTTGGAGTTCATCTCGTAGGCCCGCTGGGACGAGATCAGCTGCGTGATCTCCTTCACCGCGTCGACGTTCGAATTCTCGAGATAGCCTTGGTGGATGCGCCCGAAACCCGGGTCCCCCGGCACACCCGTCACGGGATCGCCTGAAGATTCCGTCTCCCGATAGAGGTTGCCGCCGAGCGGCTCGAGCCCCGCGTCGTTGACGAACGTCGCGAGCGTGAGCTGGCCGATGAGCTGCGGCTCGACCTGCCCGTCGATCGTGACGTAGATCTCGCCTGTCTCGTTGACGATGATGTCCACGGCATCTTGCGGAACGGTCATGGCGGGCTGCACTTCGTAACCGTCGAGCGTCACGATCTGCCCCTGGTCGTTCTTGTTGAACGCGCCGTCGCGCGTATAGAACGTCTCGCCGTCTGCGCCCGTGATCTGGAACCAGCCACGCCCGTTGAGCGCGAGATCGAGCTTGTTCGTCGTCTGCGCGAGCGATCCCTGCTGATGCAGATGGCGGATCGCCGCCGTCCGCACGCCGAGACCCACATAGGCGCCCTCGGGAAGGTTCGCCGCGCCCCCGCGTGCAGGCGCACCCAGCGCGCGCTCCGCCTGATAGAGCAGATCGGTGAATTCCGCGCGCGTGCGCTTGTAGCCCGTCGTATTGATGTTCGCGATGTTATTCGCGGTCACCTCGAGGTTCGTCTGCTGAGCGTTCATGCCCGTCGCAGCAATCGCAAGCGCTCTCATGGACGTGTCCTGACTTTCAATTCACGGCCTAGATGGCCATGCGGCTGATTTCGAGATACGACGCGACGACCTTGTCGCGGATGGCGATGGCGGTTTGCAGCGTCTGTTCGGCGTCCATGACGGCCTCGACCACCTGCTGGGCTGTCGCCTGCCCGCGAACGCCCGCAACGGCCGTTTGCTCGCTCGCGCGCAGCGTGCTGATCGCGTCGAGCGTCATCTGTCCGAGCACCGTGCCGAAATCGGTCGGAAGCGGCTCGGTGCGAACGGGCGCCGTTTGCGGGATGGGCGTGGGCGCCACGGGCGTAGGCTGGGCAAGCCCGTACTGGCTCCCCGTGCCGACACTCGGAAATCGACCGATGCCGTCCAGCATCACGTGCTCCTGAGCAGATCGATGGTCATCGACATCATGGAACGCGCCTGCTTCACCACCTGCAGGTTCGCTTCGTAGGAGCGGTTCGTCTCACGAATGTCCGCGAGTTCGACCAGCATGTCGACGTTGGGCAGCTTGACGTTGCCGTTCACATCCGCCGCGGGATGGCCCGGATCGTACTCGACACGAAACGGCTTGCGATCCACGTCGACGCGATCGATCTTGACGAGTTTGGCCCCCATCGCTTCATCCATGGCGGCCTGGAAGCTCACGGTCTTGCGCATGTAGGGATCTGCGCCGGGCGTATTGCCCGTCGACGATGCGTTCGCGAGATTCTCCGAGACGATGAGCATGCGCCGCGACTGGGCCTCGAGGCCCGAAGCCGCCACTTTGACTGCAACCCGGATAGGATCGATCATGGCTTACCCCTTGGTCGATGCCAGCAGCATGCGGTGGAAGACCTTCATCACGCCGGTGTTACGCGAATATTGGCCCGTCACTTCGCTCGCCTTGAAGAGCTGCTCTTCGAGGCTCACGCTGTTTCCGGAATGCAAGACGGCCCACTCGGCCTCTTCCTGAGTCTGGGCATCGCTTCCGGTGCCGCTCACGGGGCTCAAATGGTTCGCCTGCGTTTTCTGCATCTTGAGGCCCGTCGCAGTGAGCACGGCCTCGAACGGCTCGACATCGAGCGCCTTGTAGCCGGGCGTGTTCACATGCGCGATGTTCTGCGCGATCACCGATTGGCGCACGCTGAGCCAGCGATTCTGCTGAGAGGCGATCGAGAAGAAATTTGTAACGTCCATGAGAGCGCGCCCCGCCTTGAGCCACTCTCCGTTTTAGGTCTGCAATCTTGTCCGAACCTTATGAGCGGCCGGCAAGCGAGGCTGAAACCCTCGACGGCTGAAAGTGTTAACGGCCTGCGGCCCGAAAGCCTCTATCTACCCACGGGACACGAGGCCGCTTCCCGCAAGCCCCGTGAACAGCGCCTCGACGGCAATGGCCGCGAGCAGAATGCCGAACACGCGCATGAGAACCCGCTGGGCGGTGACGCCGAGATAGCGCGAAAGCTCGTGCGCCAGGAGAAGCAGAGCCAGCGTAAGCCCCATGACGACGGCAAGCGCCGCAAGGGTCATGGCGAGCGCCACCGTATCGCCTTGCGCGTTCGCGGCCAGCAGGATGCCGGCGCTCATCGCCCCCGGGCCGGCAAGCAGCGGCGTCGCCAGCGGAAACACCGCGAGATCGTCCTTGTGTTGCGCCTCCGCCCCTTCCGGCCGCGAAAGCTTGAACACGCTCGTGGGCCGGGCGAACACCATATCGAGCGCAATCATGAGGAGAATGATTCCGCCCGCAGTCTGGAGCGCAGGAATGGACACGCCGAGTTGCCGAAGCAGCGGACCGCCCGCCAGCGTCGAGATGAGGAGGATCACGCTTGCGATTGCGGTGGCCCTGAGCGCGATCCGCCGCCGCTGCGCGACCGGAACGCCCGACGTGAACGCCGCGAACAGCACCGCGGCTTCGATCGGCCCGATGGTCGCGAAAAAGGTGGTGAAACTTGTAAGCGCCGCACTCAGCATGAACACACTCCGACCGCGCGAGCTTCCCCTCGTCGCGTGACAGGCATAGCAGCCCGAGAGGGCTTCCGGAAAAGTGGGAACCGGGTCATGGCGAAGCCGTGCGCTCACGAAGCTCGATAGGAAGCACGATAAAGAAAAACTGAGAGCCGTTTCGCGAGTCCGCTAAAATCGGAACGGCTCTGGGAGCGAGCCTGGAACCATCACGGCCGGCGGGCTCGGACCGCCTTGTTAGCATTCGCTGAAATCTGCTGCTAAGATTTTGATATTCATAGACAATATTTGAAATCTCCCCGCCGCCGGGTTACTCTCTGTGCGTGAACTTTGCAAGACCCGGAGCCGAACTTTGAGCAAGGCCGACAACGATTTTGTCCGCATGCTTGCGGGCTACAGCCTCACCACCGCAGAGATCATCTACCGCCTGCCCGACCACCCAGCGCTGATGCAGAGCTACATCTGGCAGGACTACGATCTCCATCCCCGCTTCCCGAAACTGAAGAGCTTCCTGGAGTTCTGGTCGCGAAACCTGGAAGGCAAGCTGCACCAGGTGCTCGTGGCACACGCCGGCCTGGTCAAGCCGCGCGAGCTCCGTCTCGTCGGAACGGAGATCAGGCTCAACTGAGCAACACGGGGGTGCTGCGGTTTCTATCTTCTAGAACCGCGCATCCCCATCCGCCGGGGCACCGGCCTCGGAGGTCGCCCGGCGTCCGCGTGAGCGCGGCGCGAGTCGCGCATCCTCGATGGCGTCGACGAGCCGGCGCGTGTTCTTGTCGGGATCGTCCGATCCGCCTTCGAACGACACGTAGCTGATGTCCACGCCCGCGTGAAACGCCTCGAGCACCAGCCGGAAGTAGGCGGATACGTTGAGGTGATGGAACTCCATGTCGAGCGAGATCGACGGCGCCCTGTCCCAGGGCAGATCGACCTCTCCCGAAAGCCCGAAGGTGATGGTTCCGGGCTTGAAGAACATCTCCGTCGAGGAATTGACGAGGTTGCGGATGTTCCCGAACTGCTCGGTCCGTAGAAACGCGATGAAGTCCGCCGGATCCACGAGCCTCAGCTCTGACGCCACGTCCCTGAGGCCGTCGGCCAGCGCCTTCTCGCGCTCACGTGAATAATCCTTGCCCTGCTTCAGCATGGTGTCGATCCTCACATGGCCGGTCGGGCCTTCTGTCCTTTTTGCGCAAAGAACAGAATGATGCCGGCGACCGCCTTGTAGAACTCCGGTGGAATCATCTTATCCACCTCGACGCTTGCGTAGAGCGAGCGTGCCAGCATCCGGTCTTCGTAAATTGGGATGCCGTTCTGCTCCGCGATAAAGCGGATCTTGAGTGCAATGAGGTCTTTTCCTTTTGCGACAACGACTGGCGCGCCGCCTTCTTCCCGCACGTAGCGCAATGCGACCGAATAGTGTGTCGGGTTGGCAACGATCAGCGTCGCTCTCGGCACCGACGCGATCATCCGCCGCCGCGCGCGGTCACGCTGCATGGAGCGCAGCTTCATGCGGATGAGCGGATCGCCTTCCATCTGCTTGTGCTCATCCTTGACCTCCTGCTTCGTCATGCGCAGATCCCGCTGCCAGGAAAAGCGCGACCAGGCGAGATCCGCCGCGACCAGAAAGGCCACCGTGATGATCACCGCGACGAGCACCTTGATTCCCATCTGCTTCATGAGTTCCGGGATCGCCACCGGCTCCATGAAGAGGGCATTGACGATATCGCTGTCGGCGTTGCCGAGCGCGATGTACCCCGCGATCGCAACCGTAACGAATTTGAACACGCTCTTGAGGAATTCGACCATGCCCTTGAGGCCGAAAATGCGCGTCCACCCCTTGACGAGCGAGATGCGCTCGAGCTTGGGCTCGATCCGGTTGCCGACGATCCGCGGTTGATTCTGCAGAACGGAGGCCGCGATGCCGGCACACATGAGAAGAAGCACGACGGGTCCCACCATCTTGATCCCCTCCAACGCCACCACGAACAGCAAAGCCGACGCATCCGCGCCCGTCCTGAGCGCAAACGCCTCCGGCCTGTCGATGAAGCTCGCCAGCGAATCGCGAAGGGTCAGGATGCTGTCGGAAAGGAAGAAGTAGAGAGCGCCGAGCGTCGCGATGAACCCTGCGAGGGTCGCCACCTCGCGCGATTGAGCGGTTTGCCCCTTCTCGAGGGCATCGCGAATCTTCTTCTCTGTCGCCTCTTCTGTTTTACTTGCTTTGTCTGGCTGATCAGACATCTGGAGGCGCCCTCAAGGGAACGGCGTAAAGCGATCTGAAGAACGGGCGGCGGAGACGGGAAGCCTGGATCAGACCACGCGCGTCGGCGTCGCCGTACCGATCACCTCCGTGAGCGACACGCCGAACCGCGAGTTGTCCTCGTCGAGCACCACCACCTCGCCCCGCGCGATGACGCGGCCGTTGACCACGACGTCCACCGGCTCGCCCACCTTCCGGTCCAGCGGCACGACGGCACCGCGCCCGAGCTTCAGCACGTTGGCGACCGGCATCGTCGCCGAGCCGAGCACGACCTTCACCGAGACCGGGATCTGCAGAACCGTTTCGAGGTGATGCGGCTTCTGCGGCGTCCCTTGCTGCCCGGCGGCCTTGAAAAGAGCGTCGGCCGGACTTCCCGCCTCGGGCGCATCCATGATGGATTGCAGCTCCGCTGCGGCTGGACGAATATCGGAACCCTCTTGGCTCATCGCGATCTACCTGGGCTGCGTTCGCATTGCGACATCGAGTCGGGTCGTATCATATCCGGCGCGGCGCCCCGTGGCACGCACGCCGTTCGAGCATGGCGGCCTACGCCGCCTGGGCCTCCGCACCGCCGCCCAGCGTCTCGGCTTCCACCTCGTCGATGGTCGGCCGCTCGTAAGCGGAAATGGTTTTGCGGCCATACTCGACTGCGACCTGGGGCATGGCGCCGTTCATGAAGGCAAGCAACGTCTGTTTGGCGACGATATAAAGCCGCATCTGCTTTTCTCGGCCGGTCTTCACCTTGCCCGCGAGCGGCGCGAACACGGCATACGAGAAGAAGATGCCGGCGAACGTTCCGACGAGCGCCGCACCGATCAGGTGCCCCAGCACTTCCGGCGGCTCCGAAATCGCACCCATTGCCTTGATGACGCCGAGCACGGCGGCGATGATGCCGATGGCCGGCAGGCCGTCCGCGACCGTCGTCAGCGCATGATAGGCTTTGAGCCTGTCGTTGCGCAGAGTCTGGATTTCCTCGTCCATCAGCGCTTCCACCTCGTGGGTGCGCGCGTTGCCGATGATGATGAGACGGCAATAGTCGCAAATGAACGTGGTGAGGTCCTGGTTCTTGAGGACCGAGCTGAACTTCTGGAAGATCGGCGATTCATCGGGCGAATCGATGTGCTTTTCGACCTCGTTGCGCGGCTTGGAGCGCAGCTCCCGCATCAGCGAGTAGAGAAGCCCCATCACGTCGAGATACTGCCGGCTGGTGGGCGCCGCATTGCCGAACGCTTCGCCCAGCCCCTTCAGCGAATCCTTGATGACCTTCATCGGGTTGGCCACGATGAAGGTGCCGAGCGCCGTGCCGAGGATGATGACGAACTCCCAGGGCTGCCACAGCACGCCGACGTACCCGCCCATGGCCATGTAGCCGCCGAGCATGCAGCCGAGCGTGATAATCAGACCGAGGATAATCGTCACCGGCTAAACCCCGCGTTAAGCCCTGTTAACGTATTTTTAGCCGGGGCGTCCTTGCGCGAGCCTGATCAAAGCCTTGGGCGCCCTAAAGTCAGCCTGAGACAAGGCGGACCCACGAGACTGGCAACCCGAGACACGCGAGGCCCGAGCCGTGCTCACCACATCGGACAGCTACAGACTGATTTCCCAGAATCTCACGCGGTCGCTCACCACGCTCGCGAAGGAGCCTCAGGTCGCACGCGAAACGAAGAACTATCTGGAAAAGATCGGCGAAATCAAAAGCGTCGACGATTTCATGAAGAACGACCGGGTCTACCGCTACGCCATGAAGGCCTTCGGTCTCGAGGATATGGCCTATGCCAAGGCGTTCGTGCGCAAAGTCCTGACGGAGGGCATCTCCGACCCCAAGGCCTTCGCCAACACGCTGACCGATGTCCGCTTCAAGGATCTCGCTGCCGCCTTCAACTTCTCAGCCAAGGGCGAAGCCGCAACCGAAGCCGAGGACGCCCGCCAGGGCACGGTCGACCGCTACGTGCGCCTCTCGCTCGAGCAGCGCTCGGGCGAACAGAACGAAGGCGTGCGCCTCGCCCTTTATTTCGCCCGCAAGGCCCCGGGCCTGACGAACGCGATGGGCCTGCTCGCCGACCGCGCGCTGTTCAAGGTGGCGCAGACGGCACTCGGCTTTCCGCCCGAGACGGCGCTCATGGAGATCGACAAGCAGGCCGACATGTATGCAAAACGCATCAACGTCGCCGACTTCAAGGATCCGAAGAAACTCGAAACCTTCATCACCCGCTTTACGACCATGTGGGAGATGAACAACCGCGCGCCGCAGCAGTTGTCCGCCAACCTCGCGCCCTTCGTCGCAGGCGGTGCGCCGATCGGCATCTCGAGCGACGTGCTCGCCAGCATCCAAACCCTGAAGCTCGGAGGACGTTAATGCAGCCCAGCCTCTACGTGTCGCTGTCCGGCCAGATGGCGCTGATGCGCCGCCTGGAGACGGTCGCCCATAACGTGGCGAACGTCACGACGGCGGGCTTTCGCGCGGAAGAGGTCAAGTTCGAGCAGTTGATCTCCGACAAAACGGATGCACCGACCGCCTTCGTCTCGCCGGGCGCCACCTACCTGTCGCGCGAGGCCGGCCCCGTCAGCCGCACCGACAACCCGCTCGACGTCGCGGTCAGCGGCGACGCATGGCTCGCGTTCCAGAGCCCGAACGGCATCGTCTATACGCGTGACGGCCGCATGACCATGACGCCGGAAGGCGAGCTCATGACCCTCACGGGCTACCCGTTCCTCGACGTCGGCGGCGCACCGATCCAGCTCAATCCCGCAGCCGGAGCGCCCGTCATCGCCCGCGACGGCATGATGACCCAGAACGGCAACCAGATGGGCGCCCTCGGCCTCTTTACGATCCCCGAGGAGGCGCACCTCACCCGTTACGAGAACTCCGGCGTCATCCCGGATCGCGCGGCCCAGCCGGCGCTGGACTTCAATCGCGTCGGTGTCCTCCAGGGCTTCTCGGAGCAGTCGAACGTCAATCCCGTCTCGGAGATCTCGCGCCTGATCCAGATCCAGCGCTCGTTCGATTCCATCAACAACGCCATCGCTCAGTCCGAGCAGACGCTGAGCCAGGCCGTGCGCACCATCGGCGAGACGAGCTGACGTAGAGGCGACGCGATGGCCGCGCCACACATTCGGATCCATCCATGACGGACACCGCGACATCAGAGGGCCCGGAGGCATCCGCCGCTCCGCGTCGCGATCCGACCGCGCTCGACCGGCTCGAAGAGCGGGTCGCCCACGCCGCGTCGGCGCTCTCCCTCATCCGCATCGGGGGCGTCGTCACGCAGGTCACGCCCGCCTACGTCCAGGTTTCGGGCCTCTCGCGCCGTCTCAAGCTCGGCGACCGTCTGAGCTTCGAAACAGGCCCCACACTCCAGCTCGGCGAAGTCGTCCGCATCGACGGCGACGGCGCCACCATCAAGCCCTTCGACGTCAACCTCAAGATCGGCCCCGGCGAAATCGCCTGGCAGCACAGCGACCAGAGCCTGAAGCCGGACGCCTCGTGGAAAGGCCGCGTGGTGAACGCGCTCGGCGCACCCATCGACGGTCTCGGCCCCCTCGCCGAAGGCGCCCGCGCCTATGCCTTCGACGCCGAGCCGCCGTCCGCCTTGAACCGCGACCGCGTGCGCACCCCGCTCCGTTCCGGCGTCCGCGTCATCGACCTCTTCACGCCGCTCTGCGCCGGCCAGCGCATCGGCATCTTCGCAGGCTCCGGCGTCGGCAAGTCGACCCTGCTCTCGATGCTGGCGCGCTCTCAAGGCTTCGACACCGTCGTGCTCGCCCTCGTCGGCGAGCGCGGCCGCGAGGTGCGTGAGTTCCTGGAAGACGCTCTGGCCCAGAACCGCGCCCGCGCCGTCACCGTCGTCTCGACAAGCGACGAAAGCCCGATGATGCGCCGCCTGGCGCCCAAGACCGCGCTCGCGGTCGCGGAATTCTTTCGCGACAGGGGCGAGAGCGTGCTGCTGATCGTCGATTCCGTGACACGCTTCGCCCACGCCACGCGCGAGGTCGCGCTCGCCGCCGGCGAAGCTCCCGTAGCCCGCGGCTACACGCCGTCCGTTTTCAGCGAGCTTCCGAAGCTGCTCGAGCGGGCCGGACCCGGCCTCGAAGGCACCGGCTCCATCACCGGCGTGTTCTCGGTCCTCGTCGACGGTGACGACCACAACGACCCTATCGCCGACAGCATCCGCGGCACCCTCGACGGCCACATCGTGCTCGACCGCAAGATCGCCGATCAGGGCCGCTACCCCGCCGTCAACGTTCTGACCTCCGTCTCGCGCCTTGCCAACGCGGTCTGGTCCGAGGAGCAGAGAAAGCTCGTCATGATGCTGCGCGCAATGATCGCGCACTTCGAGGACACGCGCGACCTCCGCCTGATGGGCGGCTATCAGAAAGGCGCAGACCCCGAGCTCGACAAGGCGATCGACATCGTGCCGAAGCTCTACGAGAGCATGAAGCAGACCATGTTCGATCCGCAGAGCGTCGATCCCTTCCAGGAGATCGCGCGTGCGCTCTCGGAGCCCAAGGACGAGCAGGGCGCAGGCGACGCCGCGCCGCCGGCCTGACGTCGCCCGATCCCCACGCGCTTAGACCATATCGCTTCGGACCTACCAGTCCGAAGCGTGAATCATAGGTCTCATCGAAGGTTCGAGCGTCCGATCCGAGTCCATCGGATCGGAAAACGCTCTACGTGGGCGAACGCCCTCGCATCTCGTTCTTCGGGATGTAGGAAAGCTGGTCGATGAGCACTTCCTGCACGATCGGTCCACCGAGCCGGCCGTTCACGTTGTCGGCAAGCGCCTTCGCGAGCGCCGGCAGATCCTGCTTTTTCATGTTCTGGAAGTTGATCTGCTCGCCAGCGTAGATCGTCTTGAACGCCTCGTCCAGCACGTAGATCTCGGGATCGATCGCGAGCTTGCGCATCGCCGTCGCGTCCACCGTGAACACGAACTGCGCCACCATGTACCCCTGGATGGCGCCGTTGCCGATGATCGGCACGTTGATGGCTTTCGTCCGATACTCCTCGATACGCACCTCGGCCTGCGCGCCGTCGCCGGTCTGCGCATTCTTCTGCCATTCCAGCACGCCGAACACGGCGCCGAGCGTCACGACGGACGCCCACAACCCGGTGGCCAGAAGCTTGATCATAGCTGCCTGTAGGCGGAAGAGATCGACTGCGTATACGTGCCGTCCGATTCCGACTGCCGGATCGCATCGGCCATCGACGTCGAAATCTCGCGCACCGCCTCGAGGTGGAGTTTCAGCACGGCCTGGTTCGCCAACAGCTTCTCCTTGAGCCGGCCGATCCGCGCCGCAATCTCAGGGTTTGCCTCCACGCTCTGCACATTGCGCATCCAGCGCGTCAGCTCCAGCAGCGCCTGGCTCTTGCGATCGTTGAACGCCTTGAGATCGATCGTCTCGCGCTGCTTGAGCGCCGTCGTTTCCTGGTCGACGATATCCTCGAGCCGCTGAATGGAGACTTCCAGCATCGAGATCGGCTGGGAGCCGCCGACCGGCAGCCCCGCAAGAGACGTCGGCGGCAGGGAGGGCGACGCCTGGCCGGCGGTGGCATAGCCTTGTGCGGGATAGGAAGGACGTTGCAGCATGGGTTTTACGCTCCGGACTTGAGCCCATCGTCAGGCGACGCGAATGACGCCGCATCGAGTGTGGAAAGGTGGTTCAGGACGTCGAGAGAGACCGCCTTCTGAGCGCGCACCGGCTGATCCCCGCCGGCGCGCACGAGATCCGCAATCCCGAGCTCGCCCCGCTCCGCGACCTGCTCGGCCATCTTCTCGGCCATCATCGAGCGCCAGAAATCGCCGGCCACGCCCGAGCCGAAAACGCCTTCGGCGTCCTTCGGCATCATCTCCTGAATGAAGGTCTGAAGCACGAAGGCTTCGAATTTTTCCGCCGCATCCGGCTCGTTGCGCACGCGCCCCGCACGCGCCTTGAGGGCCGCGTCCACGGCGGACGGCGCGTCGGTGAGGGGCCGGATCGTCAGGTCTGCGCTCAAGAGCATGCCTCCGGGGGCACAAGAATTGCGGCCTCCACCATGACTCAGCGGTCTTGCTTGGAGCTTGCGCCGCTCTGCGCGAATCCGGCCTCCAGAAGCCTTTCGAGCTCCAGCCGCTCCTCGTTCCGTTTCAGCTCCTCGCCGAGCTCGGCCGAGAGCCGCTCCGAGTTGCTGAGGCGCGCGCTGTGCTCGCTGAGAACGCGCAACTGCGCCTCGACCAGCGGCGCAAGGCGTGCCTCCTCAAGCCGCAGCGCCTGCACGCGGCGCACCGTCATGTCGAGAAACAGCCCGCGCAGCGCATCCTCGCTCGAAAGCGAATTCGTAAGCTCGAGCTGCTCGTCCTGGCATTCCTGCACCTTCTGCTTGAGACGCGCATACTTGAGCTCCTCGAGCGCATGAAGCTGCTTTTGCACCTGAAGAATGCGTTTGAGGTTCTTGACCCGATCCCGCATGCACCCTCACCCGTTCACGAGAAAGCCCTGGACACCCGAAATGAACAGCGTCAGCGCTTCGCTGATCGTGAAGAAGAGAATGAGCAGCCCGCCCGCCACCATGAACGGCATGGTGATGAAGTAGACCGGGATCATCGGCGTCATCTTGTTCAGGATGCCCGACAGAAAATTGACGATCAGCGAAAAGACGAGGAAGGGTCCGGTCAGCTGCACGATCAGAAAAAACGCATCCGACGCGGCATCCGTAAGCTTCCCAAGCGCAAACCTCGGGTCGAACAGCTCTGTCACGGGGATCACCGAGTAGGAGGTAACCAGCGCCCGCAGAACCTCCATGTGCAGCCCCGTCGCGAACAGCAGAACGGTCGCCGTGAGCGTCAGGAAGTTGGCCACCGCCGGCGCCGGCTCGCTCTCGTCCACCGCGTTGTCCGGCATACCGCCGAAGCCGGAAAGCATCGCCGCGGCCGTCCCCATGAACTGCAGCGCCAGAAAGAAGATCCGCACCATCAGCCCGATGGTGGCCCCGATCATCGTCTCGGATGCGATGAGCTGGAGCACCTGCGGCGGCGCTGCATTCGCAAGGTCGCCTTCGAACACGGGAATGATCAGCGGTGCCAGCACAAGCGTGGCGGACACGGCGATGTAGAGCCGCACCTGGAAGGGTATGCGGGAGCTGCCGAAGCCCGGCATGAGCATGAGGCAGGCCGCGATCCGGCAGAACACGACGAACGTCAGAAGAACCGCTCCTGACGTGATCGTGATCACGAGATGGTGCCCATCGATTTGACCTGCACGCCGCGCGCGATTTCGAGGTGCGACAGCACCGGCAGCGTCGGGAACAGCCTCTCCGTCACCATGCGCACGTAGGGCCTGGCATCCGGCGCCGACACCAGAACGAACTGATGTCCCTGGTCAAGGTGGCCCCGGATGACTTTGGAAGCCTCCGCGCCGAACTGCTCGATGAGCCTTGGGTCGATGTCGAACTCCACCACCTCGCCCTTGGCATCGCGCTTGAGACTCTGGTGGAACGCGAGATCCCAGCGATTTCCGAGACGCAGAACCTTGAGAACGCCGTTGTCCGCCAGGTCGCCGCAAATCTGCTGCGCCATCCGCATCCGGACATGCTCGGCAAGCTGCTCGGCCCGCCGCACGTGGGGCGCCACCTCCGCGATGCTTTCGAGGATGAGATGCAGGTTGCGGATCGAGATCCGCTCCGAAAGCAGCAGCTTGAGCACGGCCTGCAGCCCGGAGTAGGAGAGCTGCGAGGGAATGATCTCCTCCACGAGCCGCTTGTACTCGGGCTCCAGGCGATCGATGAGCACGCGCATGTCCTTGTAGGAGAGAAGCTGCGACAGGTTTCCGCGGATCACCTCGCGCAGATGCGTCAGCATCACCGACATCGGATCGACCGGATTGAAGCCTTCGCGTTTCACCGTGTTGGCGAACATCTCCGACACCCACATCGCCTTCATGCCGAAGGCGGGCTCGCGCGCCTCGTCGCCCGGAACATCCGGCACCGGCCCGTCGCCGGTGATGACGAGCACGTCGCCGATCCTGAGCTCCTCCGACGCCACGACCGTACCGTGGATCTTGATCTGATAGGTCTTGCCCGGGATCGAGATGTCGTCGGAGATCCGGATTTCCGGCACCACGAACCCGTATTGCTTGGCGAACGCGCGGCGCATCCGTCCGGCCCGGTGGGCCAGCTCTCCCTGCGAGGCCAGCAACGTCGACGAGAGCTGTTTGCCGAGCGCGATCTCGACCTCGGCCGTCTTGAGCTGCTCCTTGACCGACTGGCGCGCCTCCTCGAGCGAGAGCCGTTCGGCCTCCTGCTGAATCGCGTCCTCCTTGGCCTTCTCCTCCGCAAGCTTTTTCGGGATGGAGATGGAGATGGAGATGAGCACGCCTGCGATGATGGCGAACGGCAGGAACGGCAGCCCCGGCGCCACCGCAAGCGCGAGCAGCGTCGCACCGGCGACCCCGAGCGCGCGCGGATAGTTGCCGAGCTGCGTGAACACGGTCGCCTCGGCCGAGCCCCGCGTCCCGCCCTTGGAGACGAGGAGGCCGGCGGCGAGCGAGATGATGAGCGCCGGGATCTGCGTCACGAGGCCGTCGCCCACCGACAGGCGAACGAACGCATCGGTGGCGGCCGAGAGCGTCATGTCATGGCGCGTCACGCCGATGATGATGCCGCCGAACACCGTGACGGCGGTGATGATGAGGCCGGCGATCGCGTCGCCCCGCACGAATTTCGAGGCACCGTCCATGGCGCCGAAGAAGGAGCTTTCCTCCTCCAGCTCCCGGCGCCGGCGCATCGCTTCCTTTTCGTCGATGTTGCCGGCCGAGAGATCGGCGTCGATCGCCATCTGCTTGCCGGGGATGGCATCGAGCGTGAACCTTGCGCCCACCTCCGCGATGCGGCTCGCGCCTTTCGTGATGACGAGGAAGTTCACCGTGATCAGGATCACGAACACCACGACGCCGATGACGAAGTCGCCCGCCATGACGAAGTTTGCGAATCCCGCGATCACATGCCCCGCCGCCATCGGGCCGTCCGCGCCTTCCGACAGGATGAGGCGCGTCGTCGCCACGCTGAGCGAGAGACGCAGCATGGTCGCGATCAGGAGCACGGTCGGGAAGGCGGAGAATTCGAGCGGGCGCTGGATCCACAGCGACACCATCAGAATGAGCACGGCAAACGCGATGGAGAACGCCAGCCCCACGTCCACCAGCACCGGCGGCAACGGCAGAAAGAGCACCGTCAGGATCGTGACGATGCCCATCGCAAAGAAGACGTCGCGGCCGATTTGCCTGTTCGGCGCGCCCTCGATCGCGGCTGTCGTGGCCATGCTGTCCCCTGGACCATGATCGCTTCAGGCCCTGTCAGCCTGAGGCGGGATAGTCGGTCTCTTCAAAAGCCCGGAACTCCGGCGCCAAGACTGGCCGAGCAACCTTGTGCGAAGGTCACCACAGGAGGGGAGAAGCCGGAAAAAATTCCGGAAAGACAAGCACCTGAGGCCGAGATGCACGCGGAGCAGGCTTAGAAGCCGTTCGGGATCCGCGCGTACGTCTGCTCGGCGAACGTAAAGATGACTGAGCCCATGAACGGCGCGCTGAGCGACATCACGAGCAGGATGACGACGATCTTCGGCACGAACGTCAGCGTCATTTCCTGGATCTGCGTAAGCGCCTGCAGGAGTGCGATCAGAACGCCGACAGCCATGGCCGCAGCCACGGAAGGAGACGCGGCAATGAGAACCGTCCAGATCGCCGCCTGGCTGATGTCGAGCGCGTCCGCCGGATTCATGCGGCGTCCTCTTCGTTGGGCGGCGTATCGGAAATCCTGATGCCCGCTTCCAGCATCACAAGCTGTCCGTCTTCGAGCTCTGCCACCGCGCCGTCCGAGAACGCCTGAACGGCCACCACCTTGCCCGAAATGGAGCCGTCGAAATTGCTGACGTACTTGCCGATCAGGGCGTCGGCCTGATTGAGCCCGATCGACGTGATAAGCGCATCGAGCTTCGAATTGATCTTGACGCTCTGTTCAACGCTCGAGAACGACGCGAGCTGCGCGATGAATTCCGTCGAATCCATCGGCTTTGTCGGGTCCTGGTTCTGCATCTGCGCAACCAGCAGCTTCAGAAAGGCGTCGTAGCCGAGCGTCGACGCGCCCGTGCTCTGCGCCGTCGTCGTCTGTTGCGTCCCTGTGGTCGCTGTACTGCTGCCGACAACCATCTATCCAGCCTCCACGATCCTGAGTTCCGCATGCTTGTTGCGGCCGAGGATGTGATCCTCGATGGGCACCAATGTCCTTAATATCTTGAGCGCCGAGAAAACGTTGCCGTCCGCGACCTGCCACCGGATCGCCGCGAGGCCCGCAAGGATCTCCGCATTCGAAAACGCGCCCGTGAGCGCATCCATCGTCTGCTTGTAGATCTCGCGCGTCGTCTCGATGCCGTCCGGCTCCAGCACCATCGTCTGCAGAATGTAATAGAGCTGCCGGAGCGGCGTCACGGTCTGCTGCGCGTGAAGGATTTCGTGCTCGAGCAGATAGGGCACGTCGTTGAGGATATCGAACGATCCCCGGCCGTCCCACGCCAGCACCGCCCCGTTGATGAAGATCCGTTCGCCCGGACGTAACGTGACACGCGTCGCGACGCTCATTGCAGGCCCTCCGAAATGGTGCGGGACACATCGATCAGCCCGGCGAAATTCGCCGAGCGTCCGAGCCGGATCTCTTCGCTCTCGCGCATCACCCAAAGCCCGACCGAGATCAGGTCGGCCCGAAGCTTCTGCGGCAACCCGTTCTCGGGTGCGGCCAGATCCTCGATGAAGATTCCCCAAAGCTTGCGCACGAAAAATATGGCGTCGATAGCCTCCCGCGAGCCAGGTCCAGCCCGCTCGGCGTCCTGCAGCATCGCGATGGATCTCTCGAGCGCCGTGCGCTCCTGCAGCCGCGCTTCCTTCGGGGATTCGTCGAGAACCTCGTTATAGGCGATTTTATACATTGGGCATCCTAAGTCTTATGAGGTGTCCCGACACGCCTCAGATGTACTTCAACAGGCTCAGATTCTGCAGTTTCGCGGTCAACGCATAAGCCGTTTCGAGCTGCGTCAAGAGCGCGTTCACTTTGACTTGCGCCTCGTAGGGATCGACGCCCTCGATCGCGACGATGTGCTCGTTCAGCAGCCCCAATTGCACATCCATACGATCGTTCGCCGCCTTGATACGCTCCTGCGACGTACCGAGAGACGCGCGGATCGCCGTCAGTCCTGCTTCCGCCTGGCCCACCAGCGCCATTGCGGTATCAATCACGGCCAGATAAGCGCCCTCGTTGAGTCGATCGAGCGGCAGGTCTGCAATCATCGCATATGCGGAAGTGAGAAGGCGGAAAGGCTCCTCGTTGGCGTTTGTCGCCGTCGCGATCCGCTCGTTGTTGGTAATGCGGTTGGTGATGTTGCGGTTCGATGCATCCGAAAGATCGGACCAGTTGCCATCGTCCACGAACATATCGTTGAACGCTCCATCGAGAAACGTCTTCATGTCGGCAGCTGTGATATTCTCCGGCAAACCGAGCGCGTCGAACGACGTCTCTATGTTCATCTGCGTCGCCGACCCGGGGTAATCGGCCATCGGCCGCACGTCGGTATTGACGCCCGAGAAGATATAGGCGCCGTTCACCGCCGTATTCAGCGCCGCCGTCAGCGATGTCAGCTTAGCTTTCGCATCGCTGACCGCAACGCCGGCGCTCGAAGGCGATGCGCGCGCGGCCTGCAACGTCTGCACGAACTTGCTTGCCGCGTCGGCCATGGCGTCGAGCTGCACCTGGCTGAGCTCAAGCCGAGACGCAGCCACAGAGTTCGTGTCCTTGAACGTCTTGAGACGGTCCATCTCGTTGCGAAGCGACAGCGTCCGCTCGGTCAGATAGCCGATGCTGAGCCCGACATCCGCATGGCGCCCCGTGTTCGCTTCCTTCTGCGCCTCGGCGATCTTGAATTGAAGGTTCATGCGCGACTCGCGCGTCGCGTTGATCAGGCCCATGGTTGAAACGGGGGTCGTCTTCATCGCATGGCCTACCTGATCGCCTGCAGCAGCGACGTGAACATGGTGTCGATCACGCCGACCAGCTTGGAGGACGTCTGGAACGATCGCTCGAGGTCGAGCATCAGCGCCAGCTCCTCCTCGAGGTTGACGCCCGTGAGGTTGGAAAACGACTCGTAAGACCTTTGCAGCAGCGTGCTCTGATACGCGTAGGCGTCGTCCGCCACCTTCCGCGCTTCCTGCAACCAAGCAGCAGACGAGCCCGCAAACCCGGTGACGGACGCTCCAGCCGTAAGCTTTGCCGCCGGATCGAGCGCATACGTCGCGCTCATATTACCGATCAACTCGTCGATGCGGTCCGTAAAGCTCGCTTCGCCTAAACCATTGTACCTGTACGCGGCCCCGTTGATCCCGCCATCCCTGAGCAGAACGGCATTGCCCCCAAGGTCCGGATCGACCGTAGAATTCACTTTGATGGTTCCGGCGAGACCCGAAATCAGAGTTCCGGCCGGAGGCACGCCCGGCGAGCCGGGCCAAGTGAACAGGCCCGTCTGGTCGGGGCCGCCACCACCGAACTGATCGCTCTCCGCGAAAGCCGTGATGAGCACCCGCGCCATTTCGTCGAGCTGCGCCTGATAGGTCAGCGAGATGTCGTCTCGCGCTTCCACCAGCCCGACCAGCCGGCCCGACTGGAGCGGCATGGTGGCATTCGCACCCGTCACCGCAACGCCGTCGATGAAGACGGCATTGCCCGGGACGCCCGGCGTGAGGTTCACCGTCCGCTGGAACTCGACGCTGCGCGGCGACCTGTCGAACAGCGTCACGCCGCCGTCCGTGTAGATTGCCATGTCGCCGTTGTCGCGCGTCAGCGTGCGGATACCGATTTCGTTCGACAGGTTCGCCAGGATCTCGTCGCGCTGGTCGAGATAGTCGGTGACGTCCGACCCCATGATCGTGCCCTTCACGATCGTGTCGTTGACGGTCTTGAAGTCCGCGAGCAGCGAGTTCACCCGGTCGACGGATGCCTGAATGCCGGACTCGGATTCGTTGCGGACTTGCTGAATGATCCTCGATGCGCCGTTGAGACCGTCCGCCAGGTCTCGCGCCGAACGCACGGCGGCCTCGGCCGCGAGCTTACTGTGTGGCTGCGCGGAAAAGCTCTGCAACGCATTCGAGAAACTGTTGATCAGCGCGCTCGGCGACCCGCCGAGCTCGACGTCGTTGATGGTCCCGTTGAGGAAGTTGAGCGCATCGAGCCGCGCGCCTTGCGTCGCCGCCGCCGCGCTCGACGTCAGTATCTTGCGGAACAGCACCGGCTGCTCCGCGCGCACCACTTGCGATGACTTGACCCCGGAGCCCGGAATCGTGACGACGGAAACCGACTTTTTCGAATAGAAGGGCCGGTCCGCGTTGGCGATGTTCCGCGAGACGATCGACGTGCGTTCGCCGGTCACGAAAAGGGACGAGTTCGCGGTGCTTAAGCTTGCCGAGAGGCTCATCGCCTACACCCCTTAGCTCATCCCAAGCGCGTTAGC
>ERZ869909.990-NODE-990-length-26000-cov-4.878911_pt1 | contig 26000 bp, 26 predicted proteins | sample MGYA00520892_ERZ869909 | MGnify/ENA primary metagenome ERZ869909 (study PRJEB32215, sample SAMEA104723947) | bioreactor metagenome | biome: bioreactor; feature: anaerobic bioreactor; material: water | place: China | collected 2015-03-12 ... | reverse complement strand
CAGGGCGGGTTGCTGGCGAGAGGCGTCGCCGCTCATGGCGCCGCGGCGAGGCGTCCGGCGCCATGAGCGGCGACGATGAACCTGCCACGGGTCCATCGTGTGCCGCAGTCGGAGATCATGGCGATCATTTTTTTGCGTTGCCGATCCCGCGCGATCATACTGTCTCATTTACCTGACGGATCCGGATCCAAGTCACTGAATATTCGATGATTTTTTGATTAGCGATCCCGAACGCCATAGCCTGCGGCCACGAGCTTGACCGAACCCGTGACCGCCGAGGCTACCGTGTCGCACCACGCCCCCACCGCTTCCACCGCTGCACCGACGACCGTTCAACCGACGCCCTTCCTGAAGTGGGCCGGCGGCAAGACCCGGCTGCTCGATCAGTACGCGGACTGGATCCCTCAGCGGTACGGGCGGTACTTCGAGCCGTTCATTGGCGGCGGCGCGATGTACTTCCACCTCGAGCCCGAGCAGGCGGTGATCAGCGACGTCAACGTGCGCCTGCTCGACTGCTACCGGGCGATCCGCGACCAGCCCGAGGCCCTGATCGAGCGGCTCGAGGACCACCAGCGGCGCCACAGCGCTGACCACTACTACCAGGCGCGCAAGCGGCTCAACCACGGCCGAGGCGTCAGCGCGCTCGATCGTGCGGCGCTGATGATCTACCTGAACAAGACGTGCTTCAACGGGCTGTACCGCGAGAACCTGCGCGGCGAGTTCAACGTGCCGATGGGCCGCTACGCCAACCCGACGGTGTTCCGGCACGACAACGTGCTGGCGGCGTCGCGGCAGCTTCAGGGCACGGAGATTCGCCACGCGTCGTTCGAGCACGTGCTCGAGAGCGCGGAGGCGGGCGACTTCGTCTACTTCGATCCGCCGTACGTGCCGCTGAGCGCGACCAGCTCGTTCACGAGCTACACCGGTGACGGGTTCTCGATGGCGCTGCAGCAGCGTCTGGCCGAGGTCTTCACCGAGCTCGCACACCGCGGGTGTCACGTGCTGTTGTCGAACAGCGACTGCGAGGCCGTGCGTGAGCTGTACGCCGGTTGGCACATGGTGTCGATCCGCGCCCCGCGCTTCATCAACACTCGGGCAGACCGCCGCGGCGACGTCGGCGAGGTCCTCGTGGTGGGTATCGCGGACCGCTGACCGGCTCGCCCGCCCCCCACGCGGGGTGTCGGTCGCTGCCGGGGCGCCCACGAAGCCCTCGCGAGCCTGCTGCCTCCAGCCGAGGCGACCCATGAACGAAGACGACCGCGCGCCCTCCGGCCCACGGGCCGGCGGCAGCAGCCGCGCATCAGCGCGGCCCCACCACAACAACCGCCGCGACGATCGCCCGGAGCTCAAGCCAGGCGCCCACGTCTTCTGGAACGATGAGCTCTACATCGCCGAGCGCGTCGAGCTCCAGGGCACGACGTGGGTGGTCGCGATCGTGCACCCGGCGGCGTCCCGCAGGCCGGACGCCCCTACGCTGTTCGTCCCGTTCGACGAGCTCGTGATCGACGACTGAGACGGGCGACGACCGAGACGGGCGACCGCCGAGGCGGCCGAGAAGTCACGGGAGCCAGAGCACCCGCTCCTCGCCGCGTGACGCGATGAGTCCATCGACGTACTCGAGCAGCCACGCACGCCGCTCCAGGAACAGCTCATAGCGCTCGGCCTCGTCCGCGTGGTGTGGCGAAGGCGGAAACAGGACCTCGCGCGCCAGCTCGGTGTCCATCCAGCGGATGGCGTCGATCGTCGTCCGGGAGAACACCTTGACCCGCCGCAGCCGGTTGCGGACGGCGGTCGGGGACCCCCAGCTGCGCCGCTGCATCGTGGCCCCGTTGTCGATGGAGACGAACCGGCCGTGGTTCCATTGGCAGTTCACCCCCCAGAACACACCCGAGTACCGGTCCCAGTTGTTGAGCAGGAAGTCGAACACGTGGAGGTTCGACAGCTGCCGCGCGAAATCGAGGGTGGTGACGCCCTCGGCGCGGTTCATGATGCCGCCGTAGTTGCCGCGTTCGCGCCCCCGGAGGCCTTGCAGCGCCTGGGACAGCGGCATGCTCTCCATGCGCTCGGCGGTGACGTAGCCGTTGAGGAGGCTCTCCCATACGTCCGTGTGCTCGACAGGGAACGTGGTGAACCCGGGGACCCACTCCTTCATCGTCCCGTGGAGCCACTGTCGTCCGTCCTGGTCGGTGAACAGGATCAGGTCGCGGAAGTTGGACGAGTAGCCTCGATTGCGCTCGAGCGAGGAGATGCCGTACGCGCGGAGGAAGTCCCCCAGCTCGATGCGCACCTCCTCGTTGACGGGGACCTGGAAGCCGCAGTGGATGAGGGCGCAGAGCCGGTACGCTGCGACCTCCGCGCGGTAGTTGGACTGCTCCCGGGTCTGGTGCGGCTTGAACGCGGCGATGGTGCGGTCGTCCTTGCGGAGCTTGAGCGTGATGGTGCTGCCGCCGCCCAGCGCTTCGATCCGGTCGAGGTCGACGCCACGGACGAGGGTTCTTGGCTCCGCCCGCCAGAACGCGGGTGTGGCCATCCACGCGCGGTACCAGAGGCGGACGAGTCGTTCTCGCTGATCAGCGTGCCGTTGGACGGCGGTCCAGGCTTCGTCGCGGGCCCGCTCATGCTCGCCGCTGCCGGACCAGGCGAGCACAGCGGCCTCGACGACGTCGACGTCATCGGGGTCCCATGCGCCGGCCTGCAGGGCGTCGATGGCGGCGCTGAACCGCCCTGCGTGCGCGGCCTGGAGAGCGGCCGCGCGCAGCGCTGCGGGAGTTGACGCGGTGGCGGTTCCCCACTCGCGAGCGTCCAGCAGGGCCGCAGCGGCCGTCGCCGTCGCGCTGCGCGTCTGCTCCAGCCGCGCGAGGCGGGCGCGCTCGAGTCGAGCCGCGATCTCCTGCCGTTGAGCCTCCGCGGCGAGCTCGGCGCGCTCTGCGCGGGACAGCCCGCCACACGCAGGCAGCGCGGTGAGGACGATTGCGAAGGCGACCGCCCGGATGCTGAACGATGAACCCACTCCACGCCCCGTCGTCACATGCGCACCTGTACAGCGCGGCGCGGCGGATCGTCTGCGCGCGCCTGGTCCCCGAAGACTCCAGGCGCCTCTACCACCATTGAACCGCGCCTCGCGCAACGGGAGAGTTCATGCGCCGCGGCGTCGGAGCGGGTCGGACAGGTCGCCGGGCTCAACGCCCCTCGAAGCGGGGCGGTCGCCGCTCGCGGAACGCCGCCAGAGCCTCGACGCGGTCCTGCGTCGGGACGAGCCTCAGGTAGCAGCGGTCCTCGAGCTCGAGGGCCTGGTCCAGCGGCGCCTCGACGCCGTCGCGGATCGCCTCCTTCGCCGCCCTGAGCGCCAGCGGTGCGCCGAGGGCGATCTCGGCGGCGAGCGCGCTGGCGCGCGTCCGGAGCTCGGAGGCCGGTACGATCTCGGTCACCAGCCCCAGCGCGAGGGCCTCCGAGGCCGCGATGCGGCGACCGGTGAGGATCAGCTCGCGCGCGCGGGCGGCGCCGACGACGCGCGGCAGCCGCTGGGTGCCGCCGGCGCCGGGGATGATCCCGAGGCGGACCTCAGGCAGCCCGACCACGGCGTTGTCGGAGGCGATGCGCAGGTCACACGCCAGCGCCATCTCGAGCCCGCCGCCCAACGCGAAGCCGTTGATCGCGGCGACCACCGGCTGCGGCGTCGCCTCGATCAGGGAGGTCAACGCCCGGAGCCCACGGACGGTCGCGATGACCTGCTCCTCGGACATGGCTGCGCGCTCGACGAGGTCCGCGCCAACGCAGAACGCGCGCTCACCAGCGGCCGTGAAGACGACGACGCTGACGTCCGGCCGCGCGGCGACGTCCGTGAAGGCGGCGTTGAGGCCGTCGACGACCGCCCGGTTCAGCGCGTTGAGCGCGTCCGGCCGGTTGATCTCGATCGTCGCGACGCGGTCGCGCACCGTGGTTGTCACTCCCATGAACCTCTCCCTGGCAGCCCGCGCGGTCCGGACGCCGGGGCCGCGGCGGCATCGAAGCCGGTCCGCGTCCGGCGGCGTGTCCCCGTCCGTGCGGCGGCGGGCGTGAGCCGCTGCGGTGGTGTCGACGCTCAGCGTGCGCCGGCCTGCGCGTAGCGGTAGAAGCGCGAATTGAGCGTCGCGCCGTAGTCGTTCTCGAGCAGCTGCGAGATCGCCAGCAGTCGATCGAGGTCGATGCCGGTCCGGATCCCGGCGCTGTGCAGCATGTGCACGAGGTCTTCCGTACCCAGGTTGCCCGACGCCCCGGGGGCGTAGGGGCAACCGCCCATCCCCCCGACGGAGCCGTCGAAGATCCTCATGCCGGCTTCGAGTCCCATGAGCGCGTTGGCGAGCCCGAGGCCTCGGGTGTCGTGCAGGTGCAGGGCGATCTGGTCCGGCCCGAACCGTTCGAGCGCCTGTCCCAGGCGGTCGCGGACCTGCAGCGGCGTGCCCATGCCGGTGGTGTCACCGAGGCTCACCTCGCAGGCGCCCATCTCGAGCAGCGCGGTGGTGATGTCCATGACACGCGAGAAGTCGACGTCTCCCTCGTACGGGCAGCCGAAGACGGTCGAGACGTAGCCGCGGATGCCGAGCCCCTCGCGCCGGGCCGTGGCGCAGACCTCACGCAGGTTCTCGAGGCTCTCGGCGATGGTGCGGTTGATGTTGCGCCGGTTGTGGGTCTCGGAAGACGAGAGGAAGACGGCGACGTGGCTCACGCCGACCTCCAGCGCGGACTCGAGGCCCCGAGCGTTGGGGACGAGGGCCCAGTACCGGACGTCGTCGCGGCGCTCCAGCCTGCGGAAGACCTCGGCGGTGTCCGCCATCTGAGGGATCCACCGCGGGTGGACGAACGAGCCGACCTCGATGTTGCGCACGCCGGCGTCGACGAGGCCGTTGATCAGCCGCAGCTTCTGCTCGACCGTCAGGCGGACGCGCTCATTCTGCAGCCCGTCGCGAGGCCCGACCTCGACGACCGTGACCTCCTCCGGCTGCTCCCTGCTCACTCCACCCATCGGTCCTCCGGGGTCCCCCCTGCGCTCCCCGCCCCTGACGCGGCCCGCGCCCGGACCATGTAGTGAGCCGCCGCTCAGCATGTCAAGCCAGCGACCGGCGGTCCGCGCCGGCCGAGGCGGCGCGTCGAAGTTCGGTTGACCGCGCGCCGTCATCCTGCGCAACCTGAGCGTGGCGTGCCTCAGGCAGCAGGTCGCCCTCTTTCGTCGTCCATTCCCCGCGCCCTGCGCGGTCCCTGCGAGCGTTCCATGCCCCAGATCATCACGGGCTGCGGCCCGATCCCCACGTCCCGCAAGCAGTACTTCGAGACCTTCGGTGCGCTCGAGCTGTCGGAGAGCTGGCACGAGCCGCTCGGCACCCGCGCGCTCCGGCAGTGGCGTGAACAGGCTGGCCCGGAGTTCGTCTTCGTGCTGCACGCGTGGCGCTGGCTGACGCTGGATCCGCTCGACGAGCGCACGGCGCCGCCCAACGATCTGGCCCGCGATCAGGTGGGGTTGCTGCAGCCCAGCGACGCCAACCGCGGGCTGTGGGCGGAGGTGGATCGCCAGGCCAGGGACATCGGCGCGCAGTTCGTGCTCCTGCGGACTCCGCCCACGTTCAGCCCGTCCGACCACAACCGCGCGAACCTCCGGCGGTTCCTCGAGGAGATCGTCGGAGATGACGTGCCGTACCAGATCGCGTGGGAGCCGCGTGGGCTGTGGGAGCCCGAGGACGCGCTCGACGTCGCCGAGGAACACGGCCTGGTGCTGGCTCGTGATCCATGGGCGGACTTCGAGATGCCTGAGCCGTTGGGTGGGGACGTCATCTACACCCTGACCGCGCCTCGCGGACGCCGCACGTTCGACAACGACGACTACGAGGAGCTCCTCGACTTCGTGGACGAGCACGACGACGAGGACACGCGCGTCGTGCTGCTGTTCCGCGGGCCTGAGCGCGAGCGCAACGCCCAGCGCCTGCTCACGGCGCAACGCCAGCGCGGCGACAACGGCTGACATGACGAGCGGCGACGACCCCCGGTTCGTTCGTCGCCTGCGGGCGCGCGACGAGCGCGCGTTCGAGGAGCTCGTGCGCGCCGAACAGGGCGCAGTGTTCTCCGCGTGCATGCACGTGCTGCGCAACCGGGCGGAGGCTGAAGACGTCGCCCAGGATGTCTTCGTTACCGCGTTCAAGCGGATCGACGCGTTCCGCGGTGAGGCGACGCTCCGCACGTGGCTGCGCCGCATCGCGGTCCGGCAGGCCCTGAACCGGCTGCGCTACCACCGACGACGGCACTACACGCAGCACGATGGAATCGACGGGCTGGTCGATCCGGTTGACCCGGCGCCTCGGCAGGACCAGCAGCTCGCCGGGCAGGAGCTGGCAGACCGCCTGCGGATCGCCTTCGACTCCCTGACGGACGAGCAGCGGGCCATCCTGGCGCTACGGGACATGGACCTCCCCTACGAAGACATGGCAGAGACGCTGGGCATCGCGCTCGGGACGGTGCGTTCACGCCTCGCGCGAGCGCGCGCCGCCCTGAAGCAGGCCCTCGACGCCATGGACGGTGATCCCCATGAGCAATGATCACGCAGGGCGCTTCGCCCGCTACCTGAACGGCCGCATGACCCCGGCAGAGGCGTCGACGTTCGAGCGCGAGCTTGACGAGGACACGGCGCTGGCTGCGGAGTTCGAGCGGTGGTCCGAGGCGCAGCTCCCGCAGAGCGCGCCGCTGCTCGACGCGGAGGAGGCCCAGGTGGATCTGGTGCGCGGCGTCGAGGCGCGGATCCGGCGTCGTTCCCAGGGCCGGTTCTTCTCCCGACAGCCGGCCCCTCGCCCGTCTGGCCTGGCGCTCCCGGTGTTCCTCGCGCTGTCGATCGTCGTGATGCTCGTCGCGGTGTTCGCGAACCTCGACCGCTTCGCCGGCGCTCCGGCGCTGGACGCCGGCGACACGGCTGACGAGCGTGGCCACGGCGCCGACGATGGCCACGGCGCCGGCGGTGGCCACGAGGATGGCGCGGCGCGGCGACGTGGCGGCGCCTCCGGTCAGGCTGCCGAGCCGGTCGACGGGACCGCGCACGGGCAGACCCCGCTCGAGGAGCGGGACGATTACGGCGCCGTGATGCTCGCGCCGACGGTCACCGTGGGCCGGGTGTCCAACGACCCGATCATCCCGATGGTTCGACGAGGCCCGGTCACGATCTTCACGCTCGATGGCGATGAGGCCACCGTCCAGGCCGCGCTGGAGGAGCGGTTCGGCGCCCACAGGATGAGCGGGCCCGCGGGAGACTGGGTCATCCGAGTCGACCGCGCGGAGCTACCCGAGGCCATCTCCCGCCTCTCGGCGCTGAGCGGCTCCATGTCCAGCGAGGACCGGGAGCTGACGCTCGAAGACCTTGATCGGCCTGCGATCCATGTTCGCCTGCGCCGCCGCTGACCGCACCACGGAGCAACGATGGAAGCCCTTCGAACCCACCTGCAGCGCATCCGGATCCGCTTCGCGATCAGCGCCGCGATCTACGTCGTCTTCCTCGTGATGGCGGTCAGCTACGGCCTGTCACCCCAGAGCCAGGGCCCGGACCGGCTCGCGGTGACGCTGTGCACGCTGCTGGGAGCGCTGCTCGCGCTGCCGCGCCGGACAATGCCGGCGGCGATGCCTCGGGCGACGACGGAGGAGCAGCACGACGAGATCGCGCTGATCCGCGCTGAGCTTCGCCGTTACGAGACGCAGGCGATGTTCACGCGGATCGCGTACCTGGCGCTGGGCGCGCTGGCGGCGCTGGCGGTCCCGGCCCTGTTCACCTGACGCCACCGCGCTGATCGCCCGGTTCCGTCCGGTTCCGCCCGGTTCCGCCCGGTTCCGTCCGGTTCCGTCCGGTTCAGAGGCTCAGGTCCCGACGGACGGGCAAGCCCGACCGGCTCGTTGCCACGAGGCTGGGCGTTGAGGAGGGGGCGCCCGGCCAGCGCTCGCGCTGGCCGGGCCGGTCGTCCAGCCGGGCAGGCAGCCGCTGCTGCCTGTGGCGGCGAACAAAAAGCGCGAAGGCCGCGCTCGCGAGGAGCAGCGGCCTTCGGTGTTCCGGACGCGCGCGCGGCTGGCCGCGCGACAGGTCAGAGACGCTTGGCGTAGTACTCGATGACCAGCTGGACGTCGACTTCGAACGGGACGCTCGCCGGGGTGGGCATCGCGGTCACGCGGGCGAGGCGCTTGTCGTCGGTGAACTCGATCCAGTCGGGGCGCGACAGCGACAGCGACTGCAGGGACTCGACGATGGCGGCGAGGCCGATCGAGCGCTGACGGGGCTGGATGATGTCGCCCGGGTTGACGCGGTACGACGCGATGTCGACGCGGCGGCCGTTGACAAGGATGTGGCCGTGCGTGACGAGCTGGCGAGCGGCCGGGATCGTCGGCGCGAGACCTGCGCGGAAGACGGCGTTGTCGAGGCGACGCTCGAGCAGCTGGAGGAGCTTCTCGCCGGCGGCCATCTTCGAGGCACGCGCTTCGACGACGAGGCGACGGAACTGACGCTCGGACAGGCCGTAGTTCAGGCGGAGCTTCTGCTTCTCCTGGAGCTGACGCCCGAAGTCCGACTGCTTGCGGCGACGGTTCTGGCCGTGCTGACCCGGCGGGTAGGGCCGACGCTCCTGGGACTTGCGGGACAGGCCCGGCAGGTCAACGCCGAGGGCGCGCATGATTTTGACGCGGGGTCCGGTGTAACGCGACATGTGGGGGCTCTCCGTTCCGTCTCCGTCAGTAACGGTTTCGCGATCCTGACTGTGACGACCTCAGACTCGGCGGATGCCGGGAGGTGCGCTTCGATGTGAACTCGACTGAGTGGTTCCTTTCTGATTTCCGCATGATGGGTGCGCATGCCGTGAGACGACGTGACGCAACCCGATCGTGGGGAGCGAGGGAGCTACCAGATTCGCTGGCAGGACAAAAGCCCTGAACGACGCCGGAGGCCGATTTTACCGTGCTGCGCTGGCGCTGCGGCGATCACCGGCAGGCCGCCTGGGCCTGCTGGACGAGGTCCGCGTGCCGTGCGCCGAGCGGCACCCCGCTGCGGTCGCGATCCCACGACGACGCGGCGCTGATGTCGCCGCAACGCGAGCGGTCTCCACGCTGGGCCAGCCACGCGATCGCCGCGAGGCGAGCCTCCGGGTGGGCGCCGGACGTCCCGGCGACGCCGCGAATCGCCGCGGTGAACCGGTCGGCGCAGCCTGAGCTCGCGCGCGCGAGCTCGACCCACAGCCGCCCGGTGAGCGGGTTCCGTGACGACTGCGTCGTGACGACGAGCTCACCGAGCGCCTCGAGCGCGCTGCACTCGACACCCTGGGCGCGCTCCGCGAGTCGGGCCCGAAGCTCCTGCTCCAGCTGCGCGGGTACCGCCAGCACACTGCCGAGCGACACAGCCACGAGCAGCTCGTTGGCCGCCCAGTGACGCTCCGCGCACCCGCGGACGAACGTCGCCCAGACACCGTCGCCGTTGGACACGCTCTCGGCACCTGCGCGCGTCGCGCGTGCGAGGAGCTGATCCGTCGCGCACAGCTCCGGCGTCGCCGAGCGCGCGATGTTCATGCGGACCTGCCGATCGACGCCGTCGCTGAGCATGTTCCCGATCATCGCGTGCAGCATGCCGTCGCGGTTGGCGGTTCCCGGCTGGCTGATCCACCCGAGGATACCGCTGACCGCAGCGGCGTCAGCGCCCGCGGTCCCGATCTGATCCATCACCCGCGCCGTCGTCGTCGCGGGCCGCGACGTGGACCGGTCCGCAGGCAGCAACGCCAGCGGGTTCTCGCCCTGCCAGTTCGTGCAGCCGCGGACGCGGCGCTCGGAGCAGGCCACGATCTGTTCAGCCGTCCAGCGACCGCTCGCAGCGAGCGCCCAGCGGTCTGCCTCACTGAGCGGCTGGTCGTCGCGCAGCTGCTGCACGTACTGCGCGATCGCCTCCGGTGCCTCGTCGCGCGCACGCAGCCAGGGCAACCCCAACTCCACGAGCGTGTGGAGCCCCTGGGCCAGCGCGAGGTCCAGGACCTCGTCCCGGGCAGCGGGCTCCATGACACCGAGGGCGCCACCCAGCGCCCGCTCACCGGTCGTCGACAGCGTGCCGGCGAAGGTGTTGCCGTGAACCGCAGCCGAGAAGTGCGGAGACAAACCGCGCGCGGCGGCCTGGGCGCGCTCGCGATCAGCGGCGAGGCCCTCGAACACCGAGGCCACGGCGCCACCGTCAGCGCGATCGCCGCTCGACAGCACACAGCGCACGGCCGCCTCGAGCGCCACCGGCGTCAGCCCGCGTGACCAGCCCAGCGCCTCGCGGCACGAGTCGGTCGCCACCGGCGCGTTGCGCTCGACACACGTCGCCCAGCGCTGCTGGTCCGCGGGCGCCATACCCTCGCGAACGCGCGGGCACGACCCGCCGTCCACAGACTGACGCCCGCCACACGCGGTCGTGGCCAGCGCGCCCACGCCCAGCATCAGCACCAGCGCCCAGCGCGACATCGAGCCCGAGCGCTGCGTCCACGACGCGGCGACCGGGAACATCTGCGGCACACGAATCCTCATCACTGCCTCGTGGTCATGGTCCCTGATTCCGTACACCCGCCGGCCACTCGCGTGAACGCGGCTCATCGCGTCCAACCGCACCCGATTCACCGGGATCCGTCAAGCCGCGGGCGACGAGCAAGCCAACGCTGGATGCCCTCGTGCGCCATCGTCAGCTCCTGGCTGAGCCTCGTGGCAAGCTGCTCGTCCTCCGGCGACCGGGTGAACCGATCCGGGTGGTACAGGCGCATGAGCCGCAGGTACGCCTGCTTCACCTCCGCGTCCCCGGCGCCAAACTCCAGCTCGAGCCTCGCGTACCAGCGGCGCACGCGCGCCACTTCCTCCGGATCGAGCGCCCGAGCCCGCTCCCACAGCTCCTGCTCCCGCTGCTCGAGGCGCTCGAACAGCCGCTCGGCGACCCCCTGCAGCCCACCCTGCGCCTCAACCGCCGCGACGCGGTCCTGCAGGCGGTTCAGCCTTTCGCGCGCGACATCGCGCAATCGGTTCTGCCAGGAGCTCATCTGCTGTATCCTCTGAACGGACAGGTGAAGGACGGACGTCGAAGACTAGCGCAGCACTCCCGGTTGGCAACCATGGATCCGATCCTCTGGCAGACGACCCGACACGAGCTCGCCACAGCGCGCGCGCTGCGGTTCGAGTGGCAACGCGATGGCCGCACCCACAGCGGCATCCTCGTGGACGACAACGGCACCCCGCGCGCGTTCGAGAACCGCTGCCCGCACTGGGACCTGCCGCTCGACGGCAACGGCGCGCGGTGGTGGGACGAGCGACGGGAGCAGCTCGTCTGCACGGCGCACGGTGCGCGGTTCGCGCTTGAGAGCGGTGCCTGCCTGAGCGGCCCGTGCGAAGGCGCGGAGCTCACGGCCCTGCTGGTGGACATCGCCGGAGACGTGATCAGGATCCGCCCGGCGCCGCTGCTGCAGTTTGGCGGGCTGGCGCTGCTGCCGCCCACGGACCCCTCCTCTGACGACCCCTGAGCCCCATGCGCACGTTACGGAGCCTTTCCACCTCGCCGGCGCCACGCGACGAGCGCGACCACCGGCGCGCGCTCGCCGATGATCACGACGGTCGGACGCACGTCGCGCACCCGCCCGGCCCAGCTACCCCAGCCACCCCAGCCACCCCAGCCGACCTGCAGGCACGACGCCGCCCGGTAGCCTCGCTGCTCCGGGTCGCGGCGCTGGCTGCCACCGCGGCGGCAGCGCCCTTCACGATGGCGACCGGCTGCACACAGCGGGCAGAGCCGCCGTCCGAAGCGTCACGGACTCCCGATGACGATCGCGAAGACGACCGCGCAGGCGCCGCCGGCGACCTGCCAGGCTCACCAGCGACCGTGCGCCCCTGGCACGACGACGCCGCCATCGAGGAGCGCATGACCAGCCTGGGGTACGTCGCGCGCAGCGACGAGCCTCCGGAAGCGCCCGTGCCGCTGCCGCCCGGCGCCACCTGGAGCGCACACGCCTGGACCGGACCTGAGGGCACCGTGGAGCTGCACCGGGTACGCTACACGTCGCCACGGTTCGCCGAGGTTCACGTGGCTGACGTCACACGTCGCGGCGCGGAAGGCGGCGGAGGTCAGACCGCGATCGGCGAGGCGGCGCTCATGCTCGAGGAGCTCGTGCTGCACGCCCGGGCGCTGGATGCGGCCGCCGCCCAGCGGCTGCTCTCCCGGCTGAACCCGGAGCAGCAGCCGCAACCTGTGGGCGAGGGCCCTGGCGATTCCGAAGAACCGCCGACCGACGACTGACCTCACGCGCGACCGTGGGCGGCACCACGCCGGACGGACCGCACCACGCCGGACGGACCGCACCGCGCCGGACGGACCGCACCGCGCCGGACGAACCGCGCCGCGCCGGACGGACCGCACCACGCCCGGAGGACACGCCCACCAGAATCCCCGGGGACGGGTGCGCCGGGGACGGATGCGCCGGGGAACGATGGTCAGGGAGCGATGCGCTCGAGGATCGCCTGCGCTCCGGCGCTGAGCCCGGCGAAGCGGACCACCATCACGCTGGCGTCGCCGTCGTCGTGGACCTCCGCGACCTGCCCGAGCCCGTCGATGACGTGGAAGTCATCGAGCAGGATGGTGAACCGGACGTCGACCTCGGTACCCACGGGCAGCGGGGCGCGGGTCCGGACAACCGCATCGTGACGCGAGACATGCGTGACGTACTCGTTGAGGACGTCCGCGATGGCGTCGTACGCCTGGTTGACCTGGACGCGCGCGTTCTGGCTCATGCTCTGCCCCTGCACCGATTCGAGACGCTGCGGCCGCCGGAAGCGACCCGGAGGGAAGGTAGCCCGATGGCGTTCTCGGCGCAAGCGCGTGGGTTGGGCCGCTCCGGTCAGCTCAGCCGGCCTTGCCTGAGGCGATGGTGTACTCCTCGGGGTGCATGCTGGTGTCCGTGCGGAGGTGGATCTTCTTGTTGAAGCGGAGCTCGAGATCCCGGAGGGACTTCTTCTCGCGGTTGCGCAGCATGTTGATGACGGACTGCGAGGCGAGAACGGTGGTGTCGAATTCGTCGAAGCCGGCGAGCTCGCGCTTGAGCTGGCGGAGGATGTCGCAGACGACGGTCTCGGGGCTGCGGATCATGCCGCGGCCCTGGCAGAGCGGGCACGGCTCGCAGAGCAGCTGGGTGAGGCTCTCTGCGGTGCGCTTGCGGGTCATCTCGACGAGGCCGAACTCCGAGATGTCGGAGATCTTCACGCGGCCGCGGTCTTCGGCGAAGGCTTCGTGGAGCGTCTCCACGACGGCCTTGCGGTCGCGCTGCTCGTTCATGTCGATGAAGTCGATGATGATGAGCCCGCCCAGGTTGCGCAGCTGGAGCTGATAGGGGATCTCGCGCGCCGCCTCGTGGTTCGTCTGGACGATGGTCTTCTCGAGGTTGTCGTCGCCGACGAACTTGCCGGTGTTGATGTCGATGGAGACGAGGGCCTCGGTCTGCTCGATGATGAGGTAGCCGCCGGAGGGCAGGTCAACGCGCCGCTCGAGGGCGCGGCGCAGCTCGGACTCGATGCCGAAGGCGTCGAAGATGGGCTCGCTGCCGACGTACAGCTCGACGCGCCTGCCCAGGCGGGGCATGATGCGCTCGACGAAGTCCATGATGCGCTCGTACTGGTCGCGGTCATCGACGATGAGTCGGTCGAGGTTGCTGGCGGCGAGGTCGCGGGTGGCCTTGAGCGCGAGGTCGAGGTCGGAGTGCAGCAGCCGCGGGGGCTTGCCCGACTGCGAGCGCTTCATGACGTCGTTCCAGAGGTTGACGAGGACCTCCATGTCGCGCCGGATGACGTCCGAGCGGATGCCCTCACCGGCGGTGCGCACGATGAAGCCGGCGCCTGGGGGGCGCATCTCGTTGGCGATCTTGCGGAGCCGCTTGCGCTCGGCGTCGGAGCGGATCTGGCGCGAGATGCCGACGTGGTTGACGGTGGGCATGTAGACGAGGTGCCGCCCGGGCAGCGAGACGTGGCAGGTGAGCCGAGCGCCCTTGGTGCCGATCGGGTCCTTGACGACCTGGACGAGCAGGTCCTGCCCCTCCTTGAGCTGCTCGTTGATGGGCGGGTACTCCCGACGTCGCCGGGAGCGGCGGCCGTCGCCACCGGACGAGTCCCCGTTGTCGTCGTCGTCGTCCAGGTCCACCTCCTCGTGGTCCTGGTAGATGTCCGAGACGTGCAGGAACGCCGCCTTCTCGAGGCCGATATCGACGAACGCGGCCTCCATGCCCGGCAGCACCCGCACGACACGCCCATGGTAGATGTTCCCCACGACGCCACGCGATGCGTGGCGCTCCTGGAAGAAACCGGTGATCGTCCCATCTTCAAGAACGGCGACCCGCGTCTCCTGCGGGGTCGCGTTCATCACCAGGATGTTCGACATTCGTCCTCACGAAGCGATCATGAGGCCGACGATACGGTGCCGTTTTTCGATGCCATCAAGCCCATCCGGGCCGACCGCGGACTGCGCCGGGCCGCCCTCAAACCGGTCTCGTGCCAAGGACCAGCCACGTACGTGCGGTCTCATAGAGTCTGTGATGCGACGCTGCGACCGAGCACGAACATCGTGAAGGCACAGCGGGCAGTAGTGAATCGTTCAACAGCGCAGGGAAGCCTTGGTCTGGTCCGCCGAGGCAGACCTTCCTGCGCGCAAAGATAGCAGCGCAGCCGGCGCTGCACAACCGCAATGTTCCTGCCGCTCGGCGCGCAAACCCTTCACCGGCCACGGGTTTGACCGACTCCGCCCCGCGCCGGGCCGCGCAGCTTCAACCCGCGTTGACGCCACCAATTTTTCCATCTACCAGCCACACCCACCCGCCGCACGGAACGGGCGCCACCTCCCCGGGCGCCACCCACCTGACGTGCGCTGCGCCTCCCGGCCTCCCGGCCACAACGCCCGCCCCGACCCGCCGCCAGGCTCACCACGAGGCCCACCATGCCCGCCGCACGACGCAACGGCCCCCCCACCGGCAACTCCGCCGGCAACTCGACCGCCAGCCACCCGGTCGCCACCGCGACGCCCGACCTCCTCGACGCCGTCCGGAAGGCCCGGCTCGTCCTCGACGACAAGGGCTGCCTGTCCCTCACCAGGCTGCGCCAGCTGCCCCTGTCGGAGCTCGTCGCGGTCGCCGAGGCCGCCACCATCGAAGCGCCGCAGCGGCTCCGCGCCCAGGACCTCGTGCTCCAGCTCGCGCGCGAGCTGGGCGTCCTCGGACAACCCTGGGAGGGCGAAGGCGTGCTCGAGATCCACGAGGACGGGTTCGGCTTCCTCCGAGCCGCCGAGCACAGCTACCTGACCTGCCCCTACGACATCTACGTCTCTCCGTCCCAGATCCGCCGGTTCAACCTGCGGACCGGGGACCACGTCGTCGGGCGCGTCCGCCCCCCCAGGGACGGCGAGCGCTACTGCGCCCTGCTGGAGCTCGAGACCATCAACGACCTGGGCGCCGAGGAGGCCGCGAACAAGCCGCTGTTCGAGAACCTCACGCCGCTCTACCCACGCGAACACCTCACGCTCGAGCACGACCCGGCGGACCTCGCCACCCGGGTGCTGGACCTGTTCGCGCCGATCGGCAAGGGCCAGCGCGCGCTGATCGTCGCCCCGCCGCGCACCGGCAAGACGATGCTCCTGCAGAGCATCGCCAACGCCATCGCGGTCAACCACCCGGCCATCGAGCTCCTCGTGCTGCTCATCGACGAGCGCCCCGAGGAGGTCACCGACATGGCGCGCAACGTGCGCGGCGAGGTCGTCTCGTCGACCTTCGACGAACCCGCGGAGCGCCACGTCGCCGTCGCCGAGATCGTCCTCGAGCGCGCCCGCCGCCTCGTCGAACACGGCCGCGACGTCGTCATCCTGCTCGACTCCATCACCCGCCTGGCCCGGGCGTACAACACCGTCGTCCCGCCGTCCGGCAAGATCCTCTCCGGCGGCGTCGACTCCAACGCCCTCCACAAGCCCAAGCGGTTCTTCGGGGCCGCGCGCAGCATCGAAGGCGGCGGCTCACTCACCATCATCGCCACCGCGCTGATCGACACCGGCAGCCGCATGGACGAGGTGATCTTCGAGGAGTTCAAGGGCACGGGCAACTGCGAGCTGCACCTCGAGCGCAAGCTCATGGAGAAGCGGGTCTTCCCGGCCATCGACCTCCACCGCTCCGGCACCCGCCGCGAGGACCTGCTGCTGCCACCGGACGTGCTGCAGCGCACCTACCTGCTGCGCCAGCACTTCCTGAGCTCGCTCAACACCGCTGACGCCATGCAGCTCGTCCACGACTGGCTCCAGCGGAACCCCACCAACGAGGCCTTCCTGCGCTCGATGAGCGCCTGATCTCGCCTTGACGGTGACGCCACCCTGCTCTAACAACCCGGCTCCCGCGCACAGCCACAGGCGCCTCCGCCTGTGTACACCACCAGCAGGACAGACAGGCCATGAAGCCCAACACCCACCCCGAATACCACCCGGTCATCTTCGTCGACGGCGAGCACGAGATCGTCAGCCGCTCGACCATGACCAGCAACAAGACCCGCGACATCGACGGCGTCACCCACTACGTCGTCGACGTGGCGATCAGCTCGTCCAGCCACCCGTTCTGGACCGGCGCGCAGCGCATCGTCGACACCCAGGGCCGCATCGACCGCTTCAACCGCAAGTACGGCCGCGGCTGACCCGACACGCGCACCGGCCTACCGGCAACGGAGACCCCCTCCATGCTCGAGCGCCTGCGCGACGTCGTTGCACGCTTCGAAGAACTCCAGAGTCAGCTCGGTGACCCCGAGGTCGTCTCCGACCACGAGCGCTACACCACGCTGAACCGCGAGCTCGTCTCGCTCACCCCGCTCGTCGACACCTGGCGCGAGTGGGACAGCGCGCGCCAGCAGCTCGACGAGGCTCGCGAGCTCCTCCGTGAACCCGACGAGGAGCTGCGCGCGCTCGCACGCGAGGACATCGACAGCCTCGAACCCCGCATCAACGAGCTCGCGCACAGCCTGCGGCTCCTGCTGCTGCCCACCGATCCGCTCGACGACAAGAACATCATCCTCGAGATCCGCGCCGGGGCCGGAGGCGACGAGTCCGCCCTCTTCGCCGGCGACCTCTACGAGATGTACACCCGCTTCGCCGCCACCCGCGGCTGGCGCGTCGAGCCCCTGTCAGCCAGCGAAGGCGCCATGGGCGGCTTCCGCGAGGTCATCGCCATGATCAGCGGCGACCGCGTCTACTCCTCCCTCAAGTGGGAGTCCGGCGTACACCGCGTCCAGCGCGTGCCCGCCACGGAAGCCCAGGGGCGCATCCACACCTCCACCTGCACCGTCGCCGTCCTGCCGGAAGCGCAGGACGTCGACGTGCGCGTCGACCCCAACGAGCTGCGCATCGACACCTACCGCGCCTCCGGCGCCGGCGGACAGCACGTCAACAGGACCGACAGCGCCGTCCGCATCACCCACCTGCCCACCGGCCTCGTCGTCACCTGCCAGGACGAGAAGTCGCAGCACAAGAACCGCGACCGCGCCATGAAGGTCCTCCAGTCCCGGCTGTTCGACCTCGAGAACCAGCGCGTCGCCTCGGAACGCGCTGACGCGCGCCGCGCCCAGGTGGGCACCGGCGACCGCTCCGAGCGCATCCGCACCTACAACGTCCCGCAGAACCGGCTCACCGACCACCGCATCGGCCTGACCCTCTACCAGCTCGACGAGGTCCTCCAGGGACGCCTCGAGCCGGTCGTCGACGCGCTCACCACCTGGTACCAGACCGAGCAGCTCCGCCTCGCCGAGAGCGACCCGTGAGCGCCACCGGCAGAGTCATCGCCATCGACCCCGGCACCGTCCGGATCGGGCTCGCGATCAGCGACGAGCGCGGGCTGCTCGCGACCCCGCTCGAGACCGTCCCGGCGCGCCCCCCCGAGCTCCTCCTGCGGCGACTCGACGAGCTCATCGCCAGCCTCGGTGTCACCACCCTCGTCGTCGGGCTCCCCCTCGACCTCGACGGCTCCACCGGACGCGCCGCCCGCGCCGCCCTCAAGCTCATCGAGCGGCTCGAGCGGCTCACCAGCTGCGCCGTCGAGCCGTGGGACGAACGCATGACCAGCGTCCTCGCCGAGCGGGCGCTGCGCGACGGCAGCGTGCGACGAGAGCGGCGACGCGAAGTGGTTGACCAGATCGCCGCAACCCTCATCCTGCAGTCATGGCTCGACGCACGACACGCACGACATCCGGCCGCGCTCCACGGCGACGCCCCCGACCGCGACGACGACTGACGCCAGGCGCCCGGACCGCCCTGCTCGTCGCCATCACCCTCGCCGCCCTCGCGGCGCTGGGCGCCGTCGTCAGCTACCGGCGCTTCGCCACCACCAACGTCGTCGAGGCCGCCTCCTCACGCCAGGTCCACATCCCCCGCGGGACCTCGTTCTGGGGCACCTACCGGCAGCTCGTGCGCGACGGCCACGTCCGGCGCGACACGATGTTCCCGCTCTGGCTCGCCCTCAACCGCCCGCGCTGCCTCCAGGCCGGGCTGCACCAGCTCCCGGAGCAGGCCACACCAGCCGAACTGTTCGCGACGCTCTGTACCCCCACGCATGGCGACCGGAGACGAGTCACCGTCCCGGAAGGACGCAACATCTTCCAGATCGCCGACCAGCTCGACGCGCTGGGCGTCAGCTCCCGCAGCCGCTTCCTCGACGCCGTCACCGCCCCCATCCACCTCGAGCTCTGGGACCTCCACGCGCCCACCGCCGAGGGCTTCCTGTTCCCCGACACCTGGTACGTCCCGCCGGACGCCTCCGCGCACCAGCTCCGCGACATGATGGTCGAACGCTTCGTCCAGGTCTTCCGCGAGCTCAACGAGGCCAACCCCCGCGGCCTGACCACGCTCCGCGAACGCTGGGGCGTCGGCCTCTACGACGCCATCATCATCGCCAGCATCGTCGAGAAGGAGGCCGTCGTCGACAGCGAGCGCCCCATCATCGCCCGCGTCATCCTCAACCGCCTCGAACGCGGCATGCGCATCCAGTGCGACCCGACCTGCGTGTACGGGCCCGAGCGCTACCAGCAGGTCCCCACCCGCGAGGCCTGCCGGGACCCCGACAACCGCTACTCCACCTACGTCATCCCGGCGCTGCCTCCCACGCCGATCGCCAACCCGGGGCGACGCAGCCTCGCCGCCGTGCTCAACCCGGCCGACGACCCCGACGTGCTCTACTTCGCCGCCATGCGCGACGGCACCGGACGGCACGCCTTCGCCGCTACCCTCGACGAACACAACCGCAACGTCAGGCGCTACCTCCAGCGACGGTGACCACCCGCTCCCCCCCACACCACGAGCTCGACCATGACCACCACCCGGCCCTGGCGCGTCTCCCTGCACGGCGGCCACTCGTGGCCCTTCTGTGACCACGCCTCCGGCTCCCTCGAGCACATCCTCGAAGCTGCCTGCGAACGCGGCTTCGCCACCTACGGCGTCACCGAGCACGCCCCCCGCCACCACGACCGCTACCTCTACGACAAGGAACGCGAGCTTGGCTGGACCGTCGCCACCCTCGAGCAGAAGTTCGACGACTACTTCCGACGACTCGACGAGCTCGTCCCGACGTTCGCCGCAGACCTCCCCATCCTCCGCGGCTTCGAGTGCGAGGTCGTGCCCGACTCCGAATGGGCCGACATCACCACCGAGTACCGCCGCCGCTACCGCCCGGACTACATCGTCGGCTCGGTCCACTTCCTCGCTGACCTGTCGATCGACGGCCCGCTCGAGCTCTTCCACGCCGCGCTCGACCGGTTCGGCGGCCTCGAGCGCCTCGCCTGCGCGTACTACGACAAGGTCGCCGAGCTCGCCGCCACGCTCCAGCCGGAGGTGATCGGGCACCTCGACCTCGTCCGCCGCAACGGCCAGGCGATGGGCCCGCTCGACACCCCGTCGATCCGCTCCGCCGCACGCGTCGCGCTCGACGAGATCCAGCGCGCCGGCAGCATCCTCGACGTCAACACCGCCGGCTACCGCAAGGGCCTGGGCTCCCCCTACCCCGCGCCATGGCTCGTGCACGAGGCCCTCGAACGCGGCATCGGCCTGTGCTTTGGCGACGACAGCCACAGCCCGGATGACGTGGGCGCCGGCATCGATGAGGCGCGACTCTGGCTCATGAGCCTCGGCGTCACCCATGTCCGCACCCTGCGCCGCGGCGACAGCGGGCTGGAGCGCGTCGACGTCCCGCTGGCCGACTGAAAACGGGCTGGGCGACATGCCCGGCTCCACGGCCTCGGTCGCCGCCCAACCTGCCGCCCCACTTGTCGGCCGCCGCGCTCATCGGCCGCCGCGCTCATCGGCCGCCGCGCTCATCGGCTGCCCGTGCGCCCGGCCGCCCTGCCCGCTCAGTAGTCCCGCGTGTCCATCCCGCGCAGCAGCGCGTTGCGGTACAGACGCTCGACGTCCGTCAGCATCTCCGGCGTGAAGCCCGGGTTCGCCCGGTACAGCGACCCGCGATCCCCCTGCGACGGCAGGTACCGCGACAGGTCGATCGCCGCGAACTGCTCGCGCAGCCGCTCCGAGCGGAACCGGTAGCCGCGCACCACCAGCGGCAACGCCGCACAGAACTCCCTCGTCGCCTCGTCGTGCGACGCCAGCAGCCGATCCAGCTCCGCCACCCGCCCGCTCGTCACGAAGCGGACCACCTCCCACGGCGCCGGACAGCGCTCGATCTCCGCGACCGCCAGCAACGCCGCCCACGGCCCCAGCCAGGCGATCCGCAGCGGGATGCGCGGCTGCCACTGCAACGCGAACCAGGACATCATGTTCGCAGGATCATCGTAGAACACGTAGCCCGACAGCGTCGCCTCCAGGCCCACCGGGCGATCCGGGAGCGTCACCTCCATGAACGCCTGCTCCACCCGCTCGGCCAGGTTCTGCAGCACATGCGTCGGCAGCGTGAGCACGCTCTGACCCAGCTCGTCCACCGTCGCCGCGTAGCGCAGCCGCAGGCCGATCACCCGCGGCTGACCGATCGGCAGCTCCACCTCGATGCGGCGCACGGACGGGCGGTGCACCGGCTCGTAGCGGGGATCGTACCGCACCGGCGTGGCGACGGACGTCACCGGCCGACCGTCGATGTAGACAACCGTCGCGTCCGTGTACGCCGGGTCGTCCGCGACGCCCAGCGCCAGCGTGCGGGCCTCGTTCGCGAGGTTGCGCAGCCACAGCTCGACCCGCACGTCCCAGACGTGCCGGCCCGGCTCGAGCCGGTTCGGGTCCGTCACCGGCGTCGCGTTCACACGCGTCGCGGCGATCTGCACGCTGCGCGTCCGCGTGATGAACCAGTGGTCATCGCTCGAGTCCAGCGGCAGCAGGAACGCCTGCGCCGGCAGGCCGAGCATCCAGATGACCCCCACCAGCACGGCGAGGGCCGCCGGCGCTCCCCCGGGACGGCTGGGCGACGCACGCCGCCCGGCTCGGGAGCGGCGGCGAGGCGCGGTACCTGCGACTGGACGGGACGATGGCTGCATGATGAAGTCTCCGGACGACCGTGCGTTGGCGTACTGCCGCTAGCACCGCTCGAGGGCGTTCCACAAACAGGACCATCATGGCGAACCTTCCGGAAGCATCAGATTGGGCACGCGTGGCCCGCGACGCCGTCGCGGACCTCCAGACGCTGCTGCGCATGAAGACCGTCAACCCGCCCGGCGACGAGGGCGAGGCGATCGACTTCCTCGCCGCTCGGCTCGAGGCAGCCGGCATCGAGGTCACCCGGATCGACGCTCAGGGCCGACCCAACCTCGTGGCGCGCCTGCGCGGCGACGGCACCGGCGGCGGCCCCCTGCTGTTGACGGGCCACGTGGACGTCGTCCCTGCAGAGCCCGAGCACTGGGTCTGCGACCCGTTCGGCGGTGAGATCCGCGACGGATACCTCTACGGCCGCGGCGCCGTCGACATGAAGAACATGGTCACCATGTGCCTGCACATGATGCTGCTGCTCAAGGAGACCGGCGCGAAGCTGACCCGAGACGTCATCTTCGCCGCCGTGGCCGACGAGGAGGAGGGCTGCACCTGGGGCTCACGCTACCTCGTCGAGCAGCACCCCGAGCTGGTCCGGGCCGAGCACATGATCGGCGAGATCGGCGGGTTCAGCCTCGACGTCAACGGGGTACGCTACTACCCGATCCAGATCGCGGAGAAGGGGATCTGCCAGTTCCGGCTGACGGCCCACGGCGAGCCTGGCCACGGCTCGATGCCCCGCGACGCCAACGCCGTCGTGCGGCTGGGCGAGGCGCTGTCCCGGCTGGGCAAGGCGCGGCTGAGCGTCACCCCCGTCGCCGCGGTGCGGCAGCAGCTCGAGACCCTCGCCGCCTCGCAGCGCGCCCCGGCCAGCCTCGTGCTCCCGCTGCTGCTGCGGCCGGCCGCGGCCGGCTTCGTGCTCGACCGCGTCCTGCCCGACCGCTCCCTCGCGGCGACCATGTCCGCGCTGCTCAGCAACACGGTGTCCCCGACCGGGCTCGAGGCCGGGTTCAAGGTCAACACGATCCCCGCGACCGCGACCGCCGTGCTCGACGGACGAGTCCTGCCCGGCAGCTCCAGCGCCGAGCTGCTCGCCCAGGTCCGCGCCGTGATCGGCGAGGGGTTCACGACGGAGATCATCCGCGAGTTCCCCGGCCGCGAGGAGACGACGGACGACCCGCTGTTCCGCGCGATCTGCGACAACGTGCGCCGGCACGATCCGGCCGGCGTCCCGCTGCCGTACATGATCCCGGGCTTCACGGACGCCCAGTACTTCGGGCGGCTGGGCATGCGCTGCTACGGCTACAGCCCGCTGCGCTTCCCCGCGGAGGACCAGGTGAAGTTCTCGGACCTGTTCCACGGCCACAACGAGCGCATCCACGTGGAGGGCTTCCAGTGGGGCCTCGCCTGCCTGTGGGACCTGGTGCGTCGCTGGGTCACGGCGCCGTCCTGAACCCGACGCGACACCGGCTCGGGGTCGCATCCCCGCTCGGGGTACGGGAGCGCCGATGGCGGGCGTGGCCTCCGGGGCGGCGTCGTTCAGCTGGCGCTCAGGGTGCGGGGGCGTCCGTTGCTCCCGTGCTCTACGGGGCTACGGGTGCCTCCGGGGCTACGGGTGCCTCCGGGGCGGCGTCGGCCGGCCCCTGCTCACCCGTCACGTACGCACCTGCGCCCTGACAGAGGCGCAGCGCGAGGGCGACCTCCTGCCGCAGATCATCGAGCCGCTCGGGCTCCGGAAAGTCGACGAGCACCGCGATGAACGGTCCGCGCGTGGTCGAGACGGCGAACGCGCTGGGCTGGCGGCCCGTCCAGCGGCTCACGATGTCGTCTGCCGCGGCAGAGGTCCGGGAGCGGATCATGCCGCCACCCTCCGGGAGCCGCATCTCGACCGTGCGCCCGGCGCGGGCGACGGTCACCCGCCGCGCGGACTGCGGGTTCGCCTCGACGCGACGCTGCAGCTGGCCCTGCAGCCAGGCCAGCGCCGGCTCGGAGACCCCCTCGAACACGACGTGCCAGGCGGCCCCGGTGTCGACCTTGCGCACGACGAGCGCGTCGCGGAGCTCGTGCTCGATCGCCGTACGTGTGACGATCGCCTGCTCGACATGCCCCCGCAACAGGGCGTGAGCACGCTCTGCGCCGGCGTGCAGCACGAGCACCGCGCGCGACTCGGAGCGCGGCACCCACCAGGCTTCAACGTCCAGGTCCCGCAGCTCGGTGCACAGATCCAGCGCGCCGGCGGGGCTTGCGACGAGCTCCTCGTCGTCATCGAGGGTTACCGTCACGGCGCGCGCGTCGGCGGAGAGGGCGTCGGTCCGGCTCGCGGTCTCGGACGCGGCACAGGCGCCCAGCGGCAGGACCGCGGCGCAGAGCGCGAGGGTCAGGATGAGGCGTATCGAAGGCATGGACGGCGTCTCCCGGTTCGGGTTCGTGCCCTGCAGCGGGCACGTCGTGGTTCAGGTGGTGGTTCAGGTCATCGTGTCCGCTCGCCGCCGTCGTCCGGCGACGCAGCGCCCAGCGGCGGCGGCGCTCGACGCGACGGGCGCGACGTACCCGATTCGAGCCCGGAGCTCCCGCGGCGCCAGCGCGCGCGGACGGCAGAGGGAAGGTTCACGGCAGGGTGCACGCGACGTTCCTCGCGTACAACATCGATGAATGCTGCTACATTCGCGCGGCAGCGACAGCCCGCCATGCCGGGCAGACGTCGCGGCGCTGCAGCAGGCACATGGCGAGGCTCACCGCGCGCTCACGGGTCGCCCCCGGAGCCGCTTCGAGCGCAGCGGCGACAGGCCGCAGGACACCAGGCTGAGGGAACGATCATGACCAACGAAGCGAACGGTTCGACGGCTGGCGCAGCCGCAGCTAGGGCGGAGCGAGCAGGCCACCGGGCGGCGTGGCGTACGGGGATGGCCACCGCGGTCGCGCTGCTCCTCCTCGCGACGACCGGCTGCGAGGACGTGCGCACGGCGATGGAGGTGGGCAGCGGCGCGATGCGCGCGGCACGTGAGCTCTCGGCCAACGACGGGAACTCCGAGCTCGCGCAGCAGGCGCGGCGCGCCTGCGCCAACGCGACGACCTGCGCACGACAGCAGGCAGAGCGCGAGGCCAACGCGACGGAGAACCCCGACGAGCAGGCACGGCAGGCTGTCGAAGCCCACTTCAGCATGATGGACGCCATGTGCGCCGCCGCCTCGCCCGCGATCGTCATGGCCCACATCCACGGCCGCACCTGCCCGCTCGAGCTGGGCCGCTACCTCGCCTGCATCGAGACGGCGACCTGCGAGCAGCTGGACGACCGCGAGAACCGCCCCTGCGCGGCCCAGGAGCAGGCGGTCAACGCCGCGTGCAACAACTTCGCGGAGCGTGAGCGTCCGTGATGCGTCCGGAGGAGCCCTGACCGGACCCCTCGTCAGCGGTCGAGAACAGCGGCGGTCGAGAACAGCGGCGGTCGAGATCAGCGGCGGCCGAGATCAGCGGTCAACGGTCGAGGCCAGCGGCCAGCCAGGCCGGCAGCTCGTCATCGGCGATCAACCGCAGCGCCTCGGCGACCGATCGCACCGTCCAGCCTGCCCCCAGGTCACGGACGACGTCCGCGTTCAGCGGCGCCTGCATCGGGTCGCCCTTGACGCCGAGCGCCTCGAGCAGATCCCGCGCCGCGAGCGGCAGCACCGGCCACTCCATGTGGATCAGCGTCTGGCGCACCCGCGCGAGGGGCTCGGCCGATGGGTACTCGAAGCCTTCCGTCGGCTCGAAGCCCAGAACCCGGACGAAGGCCTCCCAGCGGTCGTTGGGCACGAGCGCCGTGGCGCCGTACACCGGGATGCCAATGGCGGCCAGCGCGTCACGCGCGACCTCGTCGACCCCCTCGAGCTCGACGGCGGTGTAGCCACCGGAGACGACCGCGCGTCGCTCGATCGCGCCGAACGCGTCGGAGAACAGCGCGCCCACGTTCGGCGGAACGTCCTGCTGGCACAGGCCCAGCAGACGCTCGTCGATGGCGTCGCGGTTGACACCCGCGGCGGCCGCGCGCTGGAGCGATTCGAGCGTCAGGGTGTAGGTCACGACCGGCTCGTCCCAACCGCGCGGCCCTGCGCTGAGGTCTGCGAGGCGGCGCAGCAGGAACTCGTCGCCCGGATCAGCGACGTCGCGGTACAGCACGACGTCGCCGTTGGGCTGGATCACGTGCGGGCGCCTGGCAGGATCGGGTCCCTCGCCACCCCAGGCGATCGGGTCGCCGGTCAGCAGCTCGGCGAGCAGCGGCGTGGCCTGGAAGAGGCGCGTCGCCGGCTGGTCGATGCTCACCTCCGGCGTGCGCGCGAGGTGCACCCACCCGAACCGCGCGGCGATCTGCACCAGCCAGTAGTTGACGAACCGCAGCACCTCGGGGTGCGCGGCGCCCTCGTCGACGTCAGGCGGGTCGTCGTCCTCCGCGACGAGCAGGCTGGGCTCTTCTGCGGTGAGCGTGATGGCGAGCTCGTCCGCCGTGTACCACTGGTCGGGC
>ERZ869909.989-NODE-989-length-26038-cov-6.172913_pt1 | contig 26038 bp, 27 predicted proteins | sample MGYA00520892_ERZ869909 | MGnify/ENA primary metagenome ERZ869909 (study PRJEB32215, sample SAMEA104723947) | bioreactor metagenome | biome: bioreactor; feature: anaerobic bioreactor; material: water | place: China | collected 2015-03-12 ... | reverse complement strand
CGTCGTGTTTTACGTCCCGATCTCGTCTGCTTCATCTATGACCTTCCTACGCCCGGCGTCCGGGGCGCTCCCCGGCCAGGATCGAATCGAATTTCTGCTCATTCTGTACCCGGGCGATGTTCCAGTATGGCGCAAAATGCATGTGTTTTTCTGCTCCAGGTCAGATTTCCAGACGCTGTGATCTCAAGGTGCCGCCAGGATCAGAGAGACATTCTGCCCGCCGAAGCCGAATGAGTTGGAGAGCACGGTGCGGACGTTCGCGGGGCGCGCAACGTTGGCCACGACGTCGAGCGGGATCTCGGGGTCCGGGTTGGCGTAATTTATAGTGGGCGGCAGCAGGCCGTTCTGGATCGTCAGGAGAGAGAATACGGCTTCGATGGCGCCCGAGGCCGAGAGCGTGTGCCCGATCATCGATTTGTTCGAACTCACCGGCGTTGCGGCCAGATGCTCGCCCAAGACTGCGCTGAGGGCGAGGTATTCCATTTTGTCGTTTTCAGGTGTGCTGGTGCCGTGGGCGTTGACGTAGCCAATGCTTTCGGGCGCGATGCCGGCGTCCTCGACGGCGCCCTGTATCGCGCCGATGATGGCGGTGCCATCGGGCTTCGAACGCGTGCGGTGATAATCGTCGGCTTTCTCGCCACAACCGAGCACGAGCCCCAGGATCTCGGCACCGCGTGCCTCGGCGGCCTCATAGGATTCGAGCACCAGCGCGCCGGCGCCTTCCGCCATCACGAAGCCGTCGCGGTCCTTGGAAAATGGCCGCGAGGCCGCGGTGGGCACATCGTTCCGCGTTGAAAGGGCAGAGAGCAGCGAAAAGCGGATCAAGGCCTCGATCTGCACGGAACTGTCGGTGCCAATGCAGAGGGCGGCCTCGGTGTCGCCGCGGCGGATCGCCTCGACGCCGAGCTGGATTGCGGTTGCTCCTGACGCGCAGGCGGTGGAGACGGAAACCGGGAGCCCGCGCGTGCGGAATGCAACGGCCAACCGTTCGGCGACGCTCGCGAACTGACAGAGAGAGTGAAGATCGGGCCAGGCCGTGCCGCGCGCGGCCGCGAGCAGGCGTCTGTAGCCGCTTTCGCCCAAGCCAGTTGCCGCGTCGTAGATCGCGCGCCGGTCCGGCCATTCGATTTCGGCAGGCGGTGTCGCGAGATAGAGCGGTCCGGGAAACGTGCCGCTGTCGCTGATCCCCGCCTGGGTCAGCGCTTCCTGTCCCGCAGCCATGGCCATTGCGGCGGTGAGCGCCGCTGCCGAGGAGAAGGGGCCGAATTGCGGGTCGTCCACGGCGCCCGCGATGGCGGTGCGCAGATCGTCCGTCGGAAAGCGCGTGATCGATTTTATTCCGGAGCGGCCCGCGGTGAGTGCTGCCCAGTTGTCCGTCTTTCCGCAGCCGAGCGAGGTGACGACGCCAAGACCCGTCACGGCAATGCGCGGGCGGTCTTTGCTATCGTGTGTGGCGGTGCTCATGTCGTCCTCTCGGAAATCCGTTCGAGCAGCGCGAGCCCCTCGCCGCGCCAGTGTCCGACGCCTGTCACGAGGACGCGATCGACGGGACCCGTGAGCGGAAGCTCGATATCCTCCGTCTCCGATGGCGGAGGGAGCTGCCCATGTCTGAGCGCGAGTGCCGCCAGCGCGATGCCGGCCGGCAGGTGGGCCTCAACGCCATGGCCCATGAGGCTGCCGTAGGCGCGCACGATAGGGTCGCGGCCGCGTGCCGTGAGCCTCTGGAAAAAGGAGAGCTCCTCGTCGGTTGCGGGCGCGACGCCGCTCGCCCCGCTCAGGACCGGGAGCGGTCCTGTCGGGATCGACACGCCAAGGCGCGCAATCAATTCGGAAAGCGCGCGCGTGACGTCTCCCGGCTCGCGGCCGCTCCGCTCCGTTTCGAGTGCGCTCATGCGGGCGTAGGGGACTGCGCCGCGTGCTTCGGCATGTGTCCTCGATTCCAGGACAAGAAACGCGCCGACGCTGCCGGGTGCAAAGCCGCCGCCATCATCGGTGCGCGCCCACACGGGACGGTGCGCTCCACGCCAGAGGTTGTGGCCGATTTCGTAGCCGAGGAGCAGATCCTCGCGCTCGGCGTTCAGCGCGCCGCCGGCGAGAACTATGTCCGCCTGTCCGGCGCGTATGCGGCGGAAGGCGTCCTCGAGTGCGGCGAGGCCTGCCATCTCCTCGCCCATGAACGTCCGCGACGAGCCGGTGACGTTGTGCACGATGGAGATGTTTCCGGCGAGCATATTGGAGAGCTGGGCGAGAAACAGCGTGGGGCGCAGCGCACCCGGCAGCACCTCCTTTGCAAGCACGGCCGCGTCGCCCTGTTGGTCGAGACGCTCCAGCACCTCGCAATCCACCTTGGTATCGCGCTCGCCGCTTCCGGCCGCGACGGCGAGATGCGTTCGGTCGAGGAGGACGCTGTCACCAGCTATCGCAGCGTCGGAGAGTGCGAGACCGGCTGCGTAAACGCCGATGCGCTGCCATGCCTCCATCTGCCTCAGATCGCTTTTCTTCGGGATCTGACGCGCAAAATCGAGGTCGGCCAACGGATGCACCGGGTAGGGCGCATAGCGGGCTTCGTCGATGGAGGGCTGGGCGGGTTCGCCGGAAAAGAGATGCGCGTGCGCCGCCGTATCCGCGCCAAGCGAGCTTGCGAGGCCGACGCCCGTGATCCAGACCTCGCGTTTCTCCGCTCTTCTGCTCACCGCTACCCCCCGCTTCTAGAGTGTGACCACGATTTTTCCGAACACGTCTCGGGCCTCGAGACGCGCCAGTCCGGCTTCGAGATCGTCGAGGCGGATGACGCTGTCGATCGTGGGGCTCACGAGCTTGGCGGCCATCTTTTCCATGGCACTCCGCATATTGCTCATTCGGCAGCCGAAGCTCCCGATGAGGCGGAGCTGCTGCTGGAAGAGCAGGTAGAGATTGGTCTGTGCCGCGACGCCGGTCGTGGACCCGCAGGTCACGAGGCGACCTCCGCGTGCGAGCGAGAGGATGCTGCCTTCCCATGTTTCTGGGCCGACGTGCTCGAACACCACGTCCACGCCGCGCCGCTTCGTAAGCTTGCGCACGCGGCCTTCGAAGCGTTCCTCGCGGTAGTTGATGATGTGATCGGCGCCGAGCGTGCGCGCCTTCTCCGCTTTCTCGGCGCTTCCCACGGTCGTGATCACGGTGGCGCCGGCTGCTTTGGCGAGATGGATGGCGGCGGTGCCGATGCCGCTGCCCCCTGCGTGGACAAGCACCGTTTCGCCCGCTTGGAGCCGGGCATTGTCGAACAGCATGTGCTCGACTGTTCCGAACGTGACCGGCGCGAGGGCTGCCGCCGCAGGGTCAAGCCCTTTCGGCGCCTTGACGGCGATGCGAGCCGGAACGTTGACACGCTCGCGCAGAAACCCGTCGATGTGGAAGCCGTACATATTGCCGGCTTCCGTGCAGAAATTGTCGCGGCCTTCGCGGCAAGCCGGGCATGTTCCGCAGGTTTTGGCACCATAGAGAGCGACCACGTCGCCAACGAACAGATCTTCGACCTCGTCGCCCACGGCGATCACCTCGCCGGCGGCCTCGGCGCCGAGCACGATCGGCAGCTCGCGTTTTGCGAACGCCATTCCGCGCCAGCTCCAGACGTCGATGTGGTTGAGGGCGACGGCGCGGATGCGCACCTTCACCTCGTCCGGAGCCGGATCCGGCGGATCGTCGCGCGTGGTGATCACCACGTGGCGTTGTCCGCGCAGCTCGGCTGCCCTCATCGTCGTTGTGCGCATTCGCACTCCCTCGCTACCGTACATTCAAGCCGTCCTCGAAGCCTTTTCTTAGTATTTCGACGGTCTGCGTCATGCGGGCTCCGCTGAAAACACGACGCATACGTTCTGTCCGCCGAAGCCGAACGAATTGGAGAGGACCGTTCTGACATGCGCTTCACGGCTCGTGTCGGGCACGACGTCGAGCGGCAGGTCGGGATCGGGATCGTAATTGATGGTGGGCGGAAGAATCCCGCTTCCGATGGTCAGAACGGAGAACACGGCTTCCACCGATCCGGCCGCGATCAGCGTATGTCCGACCATCGATTTGTTGGAGCTGATCGGCGTGCGTCGGAGATGATCTCCCAGCACGGCGCCGAGGGCGATGTATTCCATCCGATCGTTTTCGGGCGTGCTCGTGCCATGCGCGTTGATGTAGTCGATCTCGTGAGGTGCGACGCCCGCGTCATCGAGCGTTTTGCGAATGGCGCCGATGACGGCGGCGCCATCCGGCCGCGACCGGGTGCGGTGATGTTCGTCTGCCTTCTCTCCGCACCCGCGCACAACCGCGAGGATGCGTGCGCCGCGCGCTCTTGCGGCATCGTAGGATTCGAGCACGAGGGCCCCCGCGCCTTCCGCCATCACGAAGCCGTCCCTTTTTTTCGAGAACGGCTTCGAGGCCTTCGCGGGGTCGTCGTTTGCCGTCGAGAGGGCGGAAAGCAGCGAGAATCGGATCAATCCTTCCGGGTGCACGGTGGCGTCCGTGCCGACGCAGAGTGCAGCCTCCGTGTCACCGCGGCGGATCGCTTCGAGGCCGAGCTGGATCGTCGTGGCGCCGGATGCGCAGGCGGTACAGATGGAAAGAGGCTCGCCTTCGGTGCCGAAGGCCATTTGGAGCCGATCTGCGATCGCCGCGAAACGGACGTGACGCGCGAGGTCGTCGAACGTTCGCGTTCGCGCGTTCGCGAGCATCCGGCGATAGCCCTCATGCCCTTCGCCGCCCGCGGCGTCGTGGAGCCGTCTCAAATGCGGCCACTCGAGCTCCGACGGTGGTGTGGCGACGATAAGGGGCCCGGGGAAATGCGATGGGCGGCCGATGCGGGCCTCGGCAATGGCCTCGGCGGCGGCCGCTTCGGCCATGCGGGCCGAGAGATCGTGCGCGGCATAGGGGGCGACGCCCATGTCGTCCACAGTGCCGGCGATTGTCGTTTTGAGACCATCCGTTGGAAAGCGGGTGATGGCCTTCACACCGGATCGGCCCGCCACGAGCCCCGCCCAGGATGCGTGTTTGCCCACGCCAAGGGACGTGACCAGGCCGAGCCCGGTTACGGCCACGACCGGCCGTCCCTTGTGATCGCGCGTCTTGCTTGTCATGCCGTGCGCCTTCACTCCGCCGATTCGCGGGTCGGTTCGACGAGTGCCAGACCTTCGCCACGCCAGTGGCCGAAGCAGGTGACGAGGATCCGATCGGCCGGTGCGTCCGTGCCGGCTTCCGTTGCTCCGAATGGCGGATAAAACGCTCCCTTCGATATCGCGAGAGCCGCGAGCGCGAGCCCTGCGAAGGCGTGTGCTTCGATCCCGTGGCCCAGCACGCTTCCCCAGGTTCGCACGCGCGGATTGAAGCCGCGCCGCTCCAGGCCCTTCAGAAAGTCGCGTTCCTCACTCGTGACGGGCTCGACGCCGCTCGCGCCCGAGAGAACGGCGAGATCCCCATCCTCGAGTCGAAGCGCGATTTCGTCGAAGAGCCGTTCTGCTGCGGCTGTCGATGTCTCGCGGTGGCGGTGGGCGCGCTCGGAGAGAACGCAAGACAAGCGCGCGTAGGGCGCCGCACCGCGTCTCAGCGCATGGTCGCTTGCTTCCAGAACCAGGAATGCGCCAAGGCTCCCCGGCACAAGCCCGCCTCCTTGCGGGCCGCGCTCCCATACGGATCTGTAGGGGCCTGCCGCGAGCGTGTGCGTGATCTCGCACCCAAGGAGCAGATCCTCGCGCTCGGCGTTGAGGGCGCCGCCGGTAAGGAAGATGTCGCCTTGGCCGGCCGCAATGCGGCGGACGGCGTCGGACACGGCCGATATGCCGGCCATCTCCTCGCCCTTGAACGTGCGGGACGAGCCTGTCGCCTTGTGAACGATCGAGATGTTTCCTGCGAGCAGGTTGGAGAGCTGGCCGAGATAGAGCGTGGGCCTCAAGCCTGCTGCCAACTCCCGGTTGAGGACGGGTTCCGGCATGGAGCTGGTTTCGAGCGCGGCGAGAATGCGCGCATCGAGGGCGAGATCGCGCTCGCCGTTGCCGGCCGCGATGGTGAGATCGACGCGGTCCAGCAAGGACTGATCGCCCGACAGCCCGGCATCCGACAGGGCGAGCCCTGCCGCATAGACGCCGATCCTCTGCCAGCGCTCCATCTGACGCTGATCGCTGGTCTTCGGAATTTGTTTCGCGACGTCGAGCGGCACCAAGGGATGCACGGTATAGGGCGCGAAACGCGTGGCATCGATTGCGGGACGCGGTGACGTTTCCCCCGCGAGGGCCTGCCAGTGGGCGTCCGCGCCTTCGGCCAGCGAGCTTACGAGCCCGATCCCGGTGATCCAAACCTCGCGGCTCGTCTCCGCCATCAGCAGATCGTTCCCGGTTCCAACGCGCCGAGGCGGCGGCCCTCGCGAATAACGTGTTGTTCAAGGGCCGGCGAGGGGAAGACGACGGTGCGCATCGTGAGCCGTGCGTCCGAGACGCGCTGACCGCGGCAGGTAAGGCTCGTCGACACGACGGCATAGCCCGAGCCTATGTGGACGCATTCCGCATGGACTTTCAAAAGCGCTCCCGGCTCGACGAACGCCCTGAAGTTTGCGGTCTTGGCTCCGGCAAAGAACGGCATGCGTGAAAAGCCGTTCAATGCCATCAGGAGATAACCGGCCGCTTGCGCCATCGTTTCGAGCAGGAGAACACCCGGCATGATCGGGTGTCCCGGAAAGTGTCCATCGAAGACGGGGCTGCTTTGCGGCACGTGCGCCAATGCCACGAGCGTCTGGCCCTCCCGGTCGAGCGCCTCGATCTCGTCGAGCATCTGAAACGTTTCGAGCCGCATGGCGCTGCCCGTCTATTGGGCGACGGTGGCGGCGCGCAAGGCGTCGATCTGGGCGCACAGATTGCCGATGACGAAGTATTCGTCTCCGCTGTCCTTGCCCTCGTTGACACGTCCCATCCAATCTTCGACGGGAAGCTTGATGCCGAACTTCTGGTCGATCTCGAAGGTGATGTCGAGGAAGGAGAGGCTGTCGACCTCGAGATCCTTCATGACATGGCTGTTTGGCGTGATCTGGTCTATGGGCACATCGCTTGTCTCAGCGATGATCCCGGCAACGGTGTCGAAAGTCGATGCCATGAGGCGCGCTCTCCGTTGAGATGCTTTCATCCGGACAGAAGCGACGAGGCTCCCCACCCCCGCTCGATATCCGAGGCCGAGCCTGATCGGCCAATGGGTTTCTCGTAGCAGCGCCTCTCCGGCGCGCGCTTAACTGAAGTCAAACTCCGTGAGGATTGCGGCAGCTATCCCTTGTCGCGAGAGGGCAACGGAGCGCATCGAGCGATGTCGAGCGGAGGAGACCGCCTGCTGGAGCTTGAAGTCGGGCAACGCGCCAGCCTCGCCCGTACGATTACGGCCGAGGACGTCGCGGATTTTGCGCGGCTCTCCGGTGACCGGAATGCGCTTCATCTCGACGAGGAGTTTGCAGCGCGTACCGAGTTCGGCCAGCGCGTCGTCCACGGTTTTTTGCACGCAAGCCTGCTTTCGACGCTGGTCGGAACGAAGTTGCCGGGGCGTGGGGCTCTTTACGTTTCGCAGAGCATCGCGTTTACACGGCCAGTGTTCATTGGCGACACGGTGGAGGCGAGCGCGGTTGTCGAGGCCATCGATATCGAGACGCGTCTCGTAACGCTCCGGACAGAGATTGCCCGCTCCGGCGGCGATGTCGTCATGCGCGGCACCGCGATGGTCAGGGTGTTGCGTCTTGCCGAGGAAAAGCCGCGAGAGACGTCGCGCCCTGCGGCGTGCGCCGCCGGTCTGCTCGAGGGGCGCGTGGCCCTCGTCACGGGCGCGTCGCGTGGCATCGGGCGTGCGACGGCCACGTTGTTTGCAGGCAACGGTGCGAAGGTCTGGATCAACTATCACAAGAGCCGAACAGCCGCAGAGGATCTCGCTCAATCCATCGCCGAGGTTGGCGGCTCCTGCCGTCTGGTGCAAGCGGACGTGACCCGGGAAGAGGATATCGCCCGCATGATGGATGAGATCGCGGACGATGGCGGCCTCGATATTCTCGTCAACAACGCGGGACCCAAGATCGTGTCGCGCCCGTTCGCGCGCCTCGAATGGCAGGCGGTGTCGGAAGCCTACGAGCAGATCGTGGGGAGCGCCTTTCGTGTCACGCAGGCCGCGCTTCCGGCGCTGAAAACGAGCAGGGGCAGCATCATCACCGTTCTGTCGACCGCGGCCCTCGGGCGAACCGCGCACAATTGGCTGCCCTACGTTGCAGCCAAGAGCGCGCTCCTCGCGATGAACAAAAATCTTGCCCAAGAGCTCGGGCCGGACGGGGTTCGCGTCAATACGATCTCGCCCTCGATGGTGGACACAGACCTCGTCTCGGACGTGCCGGACCGGATGCGCCAGATGACCGTTTCCGGAACGCCGCTCAGACGTCTTGCGACGCCGGAGGACGTCGCAGGCGCGGCCTTGATGCTCGCGTCGCCCTATGCCGGGTTCGTCACCGGAGAAAATCTCCTTGTGACGGGCGGCGCGTACATGCACTGAGGAGCTGCCGATGTCTTCGTCGTCTCTCGACATGCCGCGGCCGCCGCCAACGGTGCGCGGGGCAAGCGCGCCGGTCCCGGAAGACAGGATCGGCGAGATCGTCGATGCGGTAATCGCAGCGGCGCCGGAATGCGTGCGCAAGCGCGTCCTGCTTCCGGCCATCGATTGGGCGCTGGTTCCGCCGCACAAAGTCAACCTGCTCTTGTCCTCTCTCGAGCAGGCGGGGCTTCTTTTACCGCGATGGCTCGCAAAGCCGCTGCTGCTTGCGGGACATACGCTCTCCGGCCGCGCCGGAGATGCGTTGCCGGGCGCGCTCAAGCTGCTCGCCCGGCTCAACGGCGCGGCGGGCGAGCCGGATGAGCGCGATGGCCTGGCTGCGTCTCTCAAAAGTCTCACGTCGACGCCCGGCGTCGACGCTGACATCGCTGTTGCGCTCGTCCGCAGGCTCGTCGCGTTGAGCTGGGATGACGAGGCGCTTCGCTTCGCGCTCGCGCATGCCCATTCCGTGCCCCAGCTCCTCCGCCTCGCCGGCGGCGTCTTCGATCAGCATTTGGCATCTCTTCCGCTCCTCCGGCTCCGCGTTTCAGGCTCGTCGACGACACGCACGCTGGTGGATGCACTGGGTCCGGCATTCGCCGTGGAAGGCTGGCGCGCGGATATCGCAGAAAGCAGCTTCGGCAGTGCGCTCGGCGACCTGCTCGCGCCTCCGGATGACGTCGACGCGCTTGTCGTTCTGCTCGATGTGGACGGCCTTTTGGCGACGGATTGGCGTCATGGGGCGCCGGATGTCGGGCGGCTCGCGGCGGAGCGGGCGGATTTGCTGGGAGAGGCCCTGCAATCCTACGCCTCTCATGCCAGCGTGCCTCTTCTCATCAATACGCTTCCGGTCCCGTCCGGGCCGACGGCCGGGCTCTTGGACCGCCAGCACGGACTGGGGCTGAGGCGTGCGATCGATGCCGTGAACGCGCGTATCGTCGATGGGGCCCAGCGGTCGGGGCGCGTCGTCGTCGTCGATGCGGACCAGGCGCTCTCGGCGCTCGCGGCTCGCGATCATGTCGATCCCAAGCTCTGGTACTATGGCCGCATCGGCTATTCGGCGGAAGCGACGCACTGTCTCGCGCGCGCTTTTGCCGAGGCATGGCAGATCGTGCGGCGCGGGCCGGTCAAGGTGTTGGCCGTCGATTTCGACAATACGCTCTGGGGTGGAATCTACGGCGACGACGGCGTTGGCGGGTTGGCGTGCGGCGAGGATTTTCCTGGCAATGCGTTCCAAGCCCTGCAGCAGGAATGTCTGCGTCTCAAGGCGCAGGGCCTCTTGCTCGTTGCGTTGAGCAAGAACGAGGAGAGCGCTCTCGAGGTTTTCGCGCAACATCCCGGAATGGTTCTCAAAGCGGACGATTTTGCTGCCCACGCCGTCAATTGGCAGCCCAAGGCAGACAATCTCAAGCGGATCGCGGAGGATCTGAACCTCGGCCTCGACAGCATCCTTTTTCTCGACGACAGCCCGCACGAGCGGGAAGCCATGCGCCGGCTCGCGCCCGCGGTCGTCGTGCCGGAAATGCCGGATGATCCGGCCGAACGGCCACGCTGGCTGAGGGGTCTAACCGCGACGTGGCCGGCCCGCCTGACCGCCGAGGACGCGGCCCGGCCGGCGGTCTACGCGGCACGGCGCGCCGCGCAGGATCTGCAAGCGCGCTCTGCCAGCTTCGGAGAGTATCTTTCGGCCCTGGAGCAGCGCCTGGTGGTTCGTCTCGTCGACGACAGGACGTTGGCGCGCACCGCGCAGATGCACCAGCGCACCAATCAGTTCAACCTCACCACGCTGCGTCTCGGCGAGGCCGAAATTTCCGCGCTCGCGGACGATCCGAAGGGAGGCTTGGCGCTCGTTGGTCACGTGACGGACAGGTTTGGAGATCATGGCCTCGTGATCGCTGCGACCGTCGATATCGATGGCGGCGAAGCCTCGATTCGGACGTTTCTGATGAGTTGCCGCGTGATCGGCCGCGAAGTCGAGCGCGCGTTCGTCGGGGCGCTGATCGAGGAGCTTGCCTCGCGCGGCGTTGCGCGTGTGCGTGGCGTCTATGTGCCGACTGCGAAGAACGCGATGGTGCGGGATTTCTACGATTCCTGCGGTTTCTCGCTGGTGGGCGACGAGGGATCCGGGACGATCTGGTCGTTCGCGATCGGCGAGACGGCGCCGCCTCGTTCGACTTATGTGACGACAAGTTGGGAGATGTGAATGGATACGTACGCCTCGGCGACGGAGCTGATCTATCCGGAGATTTCCGAGATCTTTGCCGATGTGTTTCAGCATGGCGGCCCGCTTACGCGGGGCACGTCCCCCGATGACGTTCCACGTTGGGATTCGCTGCAGCACATCGCCCTGATCCGTGCGCTGGAAACGACGTTTTCCGTGCGTCTCTCGATGGACGAAATGATGGAAATTCGCTCTGTCGGCGATATCGAGCGCGTGCTCGGCCGCCATGGCGTGTGATGTCTGAGGTTCGCCCGATCACATCCGTGTGAAGAGTGTCTGTGCCGGGCCTATTTTTCCTTCTCCAACGCGAAATCCTGACGACCCTTGTCCGAAATCAAGTTCTTTCGGCGTGGATCGCGCATGACGGAGGCGAGGGCGTGTTTACAGCAGGCACGTTCAGCGAACATGGATGCAGCCGACTGGGAGATTATCAAGTCTACGCCGCTGTTCGGTGCGATGGCATCGCAAACAGCCGAGCAGCTTGTTGGCAGCAGCCAGCCGCGTTTTTATGACAAAGGCGTCACGCTTTTTCATCAGGGCGCGCCGGCAACGGCGTTTTTCATCGTCCTCGATGGATGGGTGAAGATCTATCGCACCACGCCGGACGGGCTCGAAGTCGTGCTGCATGTGTTCAGGCAAGGCGAGACTTTCGCCGAGGCTGCGATCTTTCTCGGTGGCCGATACCCCGCAAGCGCCGAAACCGTGACGCCGACCCGGCTTCTCAAAGTCGACGGGGCGACGTTCCGGTCCCGTATCGAAGAGCGCCCGGCGCTCGCGATGTCGATGCTCGCGTCCGCGTCCTACCAGCTCAAGTTCCTTGTCGAGCAGATCGAGCAGATCAAGGTCCGCTCGGCCCCGCAGCGCATCGCCGATTTCATCGTCCGCATGACGCGCGTGCGCCAGGGCCCAGCCGTGATCGAGCTTCCGTTCGAGAAGGGCCTGCTTGCCAACCGGCTCGGCATGAAGCCCGAGAGCCTTTCGAGGGCGCTTCAGCAATTGCGCGCGCGGGGCGTGACTGTGGAGCGCGGGACGGTGAAGATCGCGGATGTCCGCGAGCTTCTCGATTTCGTGGAGTACACGAACGACGAGAACGATTGACGGCTTGCCCGCGCCTCGTCCTGTTTGTCTGTTTTTCCCTTTTTGGTCCGTTCCTATTTCTCACGCGATTGCGGGAACATATCACATGTCCGTGAGAGCATATATTTCAGGACCGTGCGCCTTTCTCCGTTTAACGAAAGTCAAACTGCGTTTCCGCCTTCGCGACAATAGTGCGCTCCGGGGTCGCACGGCCCTGGCGTTACGAAAACAGGAGGAAACGCGATGAAGTATCTCGATCCCGCTTGCTTTGGCGGAACGACAACCTTGACCTGGGTTGCTCCCGCTTATTGCGACGTGCGCCTCGGCTTCGAGGTGACGGCCTACGTCTACGTTCGCTGATCAAGGGGGCAGGGTCTCTTTTGAGACCCTGTACGCGGGAGGAGCGCATGGATGCCGAGAGGCGGCTCGGACTCGAGGATGGGGTCGAGCTCAATCCCAACTACCACTTCCGATGGGAAGAGCCGCAGCAGGCTCATGTGCTCCTCTACCCAGAGGGCATCGTCAAGCTGAACGAGACCGCTGCGGCAATTCTCGAAGCCTGCACGGGCGCGCCGTCGATCCAGGACGGAACGGACGAACTCGCCCGCCGCTACGGCAAGCGCAACCTCGACACCGAGGTGCTCAAGTTCTTGGAGGTCGCCCATGCCAAAGGCTGGATCCGGATTAAGTCTTGACGGCCTGGGCATGCCGCTGTGGCTCGTGATCGAGCTGACATACAAGTGCCCGCTCAAATGCCCCTGGTGCAGCAACCCCGTCGACTTCGATCGTTACCGCAACGAGCTCTCGACTGACGAGTGGATCGACGTGCTGCGCGAAGGGCGGCGTCTCGGGGCTCTGCAACTTGGGTTCACGGGCGGCGAGCCGATGCTGCGCAAGGACCTCGAGGTGCTCGTCGGCGAGGCCGACAGGCTCGGGTACTACACGAACCTGATCACGTCGGGCGTCGGCTTGACCACGGAGCGGCTTAGTGCGCTGAAGAAGGCGGGTCTGAAGCAGGTCCAGCTTTCGCTTCAGGCCTGCGACCAGGAGCTCAACGAGAAACTCGTGGGGCTCGACGTGTTCCGCCACAAGATCGAGATCGCGCGTACGATCAAGGCCGAGGGCTTTCCCATGGTGTTGAACGTGCCGGTGAGCCGCTTCAACATCGATCAGACGGAAGCGTTCATCGATCTCGCCGCGGAGCTCGGCATCGAATATCTCGAATTCGCGAATCTTCAGTACTACAACTGGGCGCTCATCAATCGTGCGGAGTTGATCCCCACGCGAGAGCAGCTTGCGCGCTCCGAGGCGCAGGTGAACGCCGCGCGCGAGCGGCTCGGCAAGAAGCTTACGATTTTCTTCGTCGTTCCCGACTACTACGACAACCGTCCCAAGGCGTGCATGAACGGCTGGGGTGCGATCCATCTCACGATCGCGCCGGACGGCACGGCGCTGCCCTGCCAGGAGGCGCGCCTCATCAAGGGGATCGACTTCCCGAACGTGCGCGATCATGGCCTCGACTGGATCTGGCGCAAGTCTCAGGCGTTCAACGCCTTCCGTGGCGACGGCTGGATGAAGGAACCGTGCCGGAGCTGCAGCGAGAAGGAGAAGGATTTCGGCGGCTGCCGTTGCCAGGCGTTCCTGCTGACGGGGGATGCGGCCAATACCGATCCCGTCTGCACGAAATCGCCGCATCGTCATCTGATCGACAACCTGATTGCCAATGTCGGCCCGCGCCCGGCAGAGCCGGCCACGCCGTTGGTCATGCGCGAGGCCGGGCGTTTGAAGCGCACGGAGGTCGGCGGCTGACCGCTGACCGGGCGGCCGCAGAGGTACGATCATGGACCTTTCTTCACTCGATCTCGCGGTGCGTGTTCTTCATGTGGCCGGTGTCCTCATCTGGGTCGGGCACAATTGGGCGAACGTGGTGCAAACACCCGTCTTCCGGCGTGTGCTTCCGAACGATCCTCCGGACGCCGTGCGCGACGTATTTATCGCGGCCTCCAAGCGCGAGCATGGAATTTTCCGGCATGCGTCGCTCGTCGTCGTCGCCACGGGCCTCTATCTGCTCTGGCGGCGCGGCGATCTCGTCGATGCTCTTTTTCTCTCCGGTCCGTCGGCCGTCATCGGGTTGGGCGCGTGGATCGGAACCCTGATGACGCTCAACCTCTGGTTCGTCATGTGGCCGCACCAGAAGAAGGTGCTAGGTTTCATCGAGGCGCCCACGGAGGAGCGGCTCCGCTGCGCGCGCATCACCTTTCTCGCGTCACGCACCAACACGGTGCTCTCGGTGGCGACGCTCGTACTCATGATCGCCGGCGCTCATGGTGGCCTCTCGTTCGGCTGAGGAGGGCGCCGCCTTGGCGGTCTATAGCTTCGCATCCGGTCCCTCGGCGCTTCCCAGCGAGGTTTTGGCGCAATTGGCGTCCGATGTCGGCGGCTATGGCGGAAGCGGGCTTTCGGCGCTGGAGCTGCCGTTTTCCGAAGGCGTCTTTCCCGACATCCTCGCGGAGACCGAGCGCGATTTGCGCACGCTTCTCGACGTGCCGCCGAACTACCGGATTCTCTTTCTCCAGGGTGGTGCATCGGCACAGTTCGCGCTGCTTCCGATGAACCTTCTCGGCGCGCGGCGTCACTGCGACTACGTGCTTGGCGGCCACTGGTCTCGGCGCGCGGCGGAAGAGGCTTCGCGCGCGGCGGATGTCCGGGTCATCGCGTCGGGCGATGGCGCTTCTCTTCCGGAGCCGCACTCGTGGCGATGCTCGCCGGACGCCGCCTATTGCCATTACACGACAAACGAGACGGCGGATGGACTGCAGTTTCACGTCCTTCCCGATCCGTCGGACGTTCCGCTCGTCTGCGATATGACGGCCGATCTCCTGACCTGCCGGATGCCCGTCGAGCGCTTCGGGCTGATCTACGCGAGCGCGCAGAAGAACCTTGGTGCCGCGGGCCTGACGCTGGTGATCGTGCGCGAGGATCTGCTCGGTCACGCGCGCCAGGATACGCCGGCGCCCTTCGACTATACGCGCCAGGCCGAGGCGGGCTCCAAGATCAATACGCCGCCGACGTTCGCCGTCCTTGTCGCCCACCGGACGCTGCGCTGGCTCCGGGAGAACGGCGGTCTCGCCGAGGCCGAGGTCCGCAACAAGCGCAAAAGCGCGAAGCTCTATGCCGCGATCGACCGCGACGACTTCTATCGCTGCGGGGCTTCTCTGCAGCATCGCTCACGGATCAGCGTGTGCTTTCGCCTTCCGGAGCCTCGGCTCGAGGAGCTGTTTCTGGATGAAGCCGAGGCGGAGGGACTGCTGCACCTCAAGGGACACCGCAACGTCGGGGGGCTGCGTGCTTCGCTCTACAATGGTGTCTCCGAAGGGGCCGTCGATACGCTTGTTTCCTTCATGACCGATTTCAAACGCCGGAGAGGATGATGACACACACCTTGCGCGCGAAGGTTCCGCTTCATCTCTCGCCCAAACGCGCCGCGCTTTCGACACAGGCGCTGGCGGTTTCTGCCATGGGCATCGCATTCCCCAATCCTCTCGGCCTGGCGGCGGGGTTCGATCGTACCGGCGAGCTTCTGCCCTCGCTCCTGACGCGCGGATTCGGGCATGTCGAAATTGGGACGATGACGCCATCGAGCGGACATGCAGGCGCGCTCAGGCGCAACGTGGGCCCCATGCGATTGGGGCTCAACATCGGGACGGATCGGCCAGGGCTCGATGAGCGTGTGATCGCCGATTATCTCTCCATGCTGGAGTGGGCCGCCAAAGTCGGCGATTACGTGGTCGCCAACCTGACCGCGTCCGGATTGAACCGGAATGGAAATACGCCGGGCGTCGAGATGCTGGTGCGGCGCCTTGCGGTGACACGCGGCGTGTGCGAGGCGATGTGCGGGAAACGCGTGCCTCTGCTGCTCAAGATCGAAGCCGGGGATCGCCACGCGCCATTTCCTGCGGCGGTGATGGCGGCGCGCTTGCACGATCTCGACGGAATCGTTCTGGTCTCGGATTGCATCGCGCGGATTCGCGCCGTCTCGGAGTATCTGGACGGGAGCGCCGTGATCTCGGTGGGAGGAGTCAAGACGGCGGGCGACGTCAGGGCCCGTCTCGCGGCGGGCGCGTCGCTGGTTCAGGTCCAGCGTGCGTTCACCGACGGCGGGCCGGCGCGTATCCGGCGTATTTTGAGAGACCTTGCGGCGGGGAGCTAAAGCACGCACCCGCTCCTCTGTGAACCGACGTCACTCGGCAAAGACAAGCGGACTCTGGGCCGCTTCGCCCGCGAGATGATCGGCCACCAATTCCGCCAATGCGGGTGCCAGAAGAAACCCGTGGCGGTAGAGGCCATTCACGGTGATATGGCGCCCGTTCGTGACGATGCGCGGCACGTTGTCGGGAAACGCAGGGCGGACGCCCGCGTCAAGCGCGACGATGCGCGCGTCTGCAAAGCCCGGATGGAGCGCAAGGACGGCGGCCAGCAAGTCCATCGCCGAGCGTAGCGTAATGGGCCCTTGCTCCTCGCTCTCGATCACGGTTGCGCCGATCATGTACGTCCCCATGTCCCAGGGAACCAGGTAGAGCGGAGAGCGGGGGTGGAGCAGCCGGATGGGCCGCGTCAAGGCAACGTTCTCAGTCTGTACGACGATCCGCTCGCCACGGACGCCGCGAAGAGATGCGATGTCCCGGCTGGCGTCCATGCCGCGACAGTCGATCACATAGTCGGCGTCGTCATCGGACCACGTGTGCCCGAAGGTGACGCGCCCGCCGAGGCGGCGGATCGTCCGCAACAGATGGGCGGCCGCGGCGGTCGGCTCGACGTGCGCCTCCTCCGCATAGAAGAGGCCCGTGTTGAACCGGTCCGCGAGATCGGGCTCGAGCTTCGCAAGCTCCTCGCTGTTGACGGGCTGATATCCCTCCGTCAAGCGCGAGAAGCGGACGAGCTCGCTGTACTCGTTTGGATGAGCCAGCACCAGCGTTCCGTTGCTGACCACGCCTGGGAACGTGTCGCGCCAAATATCCAGCGCGCGCAGGCCCAAGTCCTGAATGAGCGCGGGGGCCGTTGCCCGCTCACAGAAAGGAGCCAGCATCGCGCCGGCCGAGGCGCTGGCCGAGCGCTTGAACAAGGTCTGGGACTGCTCGACGAGATGGACGTCATGGCCGCGAAAGGCCAGCGTGTAGGCTTGCCACAGGCCGACGATACCGGCGCCGACGACGGTCACGGCTGGTCGCTTCATCGCGAGGCGTCCTCATCCGATAGCATAGATCGCTCCGTTCGTGCCGTGCATGAAGCCGTTCGAGAAGACCGCTTCGGGCGCCAGCGTGTGTAGGGCGCGCATGGCATGAGCTGGCTCGCGTGTTCCATCGAGAGTGTCACGGAAAATCTGGGAGACGGCGACCATGTCCCACGTGTGCGGGGAAAGGCGTAATGCCTTGACGCCGTAATCCGCGAGGAGATGCGCGTCGACAATGAGGTTGCAGTAGGACTGGGACAGCGTCTGTACGCCGTTGATCGCGAGAAATTCCTCGCCGTCGAGAGTGTCGACGGGAAGCCCGTCGAGATCTTTCTCACAGACGAACTGGCAGGAGTCCTTGGTGCGTCCGTGCAGGCGCGCATGATAGCAGCGGGCCGATATGGCGAGCGGTACCCGGCCGAACGCCCACACTTCGACAGTGGCCTCCGGGACGGCTGCGGCGATGGCCGCGATCGATGCCGTGGGAAGCTCGGGCGGCAGGGCGATGCGGCACGCGCCTTTTTCGACCAGGAACCGGGCGGCTGCCTCGTTATAGACGTTGATGAGCGGTCCGATGGCGTGGGGACGGCCGATGAGGTGCGGGAGGATGGAGACGTCGTTGGCCTCCACCATCTGCGAGGCCTCGGCAAGCGTTGCGCCGTAGCGGAGCTCCCGTCTCAGCGTCGGCAGCGCGAGCGAGCTCAGGATGACCGTCTTGCCGCCGCGCTCGAGGCGCTCGATGACGTCGGGAAGCACATCCGAGAAAAACGGCAGGCGCTTCGAACAGACGACCTCACCGACGCAGACCGTGTCGATGGGCGCTTCGTCCGCAATGCGTGCGTAGAAGTCGCGCCAGAGATCGGCCGGCCAGTTGAAGAGGAGGGGGCCCAGCGTCAGGGACATGCTCTGGGGGTTTGTCATCGCCATGTCTTCTGGTAGGCGCCGCCGGTGACGGTCTGCCCTTCGGTGAGGGGAGCGAGGGAATCGAGAGGAAGCGGGCGCCTCGTTTCCAGTGCGTCCACCGATTTGCGGAAGGCGCTCACGACCGCCTTGATGTAGGCGCGGCTCCTTTGCCGCCCTTCGATCTTGATCGCCGTCACGCCCGCTGCCGCGAGCGCAGGCAAGAGCGTTCGCACGTCGAGGCTCACGGGCTCCTCGAAGAGATGTCCTTCTCCGATCGCGGTCTTGAAACGCCCCTTGCAGAGCGTGGGGTAGCCGACCGGCTGGTCCGGAGCGGAGCGGTCGATCGTGAAATCTCCGAGCCGCGATACGAGCGTGCCGTCGTCCTTGCGATAGCTCACATGGCTTGCCGGCGAGCAGACGCCGTTCATGTTAGGCGACTTGCCGGTGGCATAGGAGGAGAGCGAGCAGCGGCCCTCGGTCATCACGCAGAGACCGCCGAACGCGAACGTCTCGGTCTCGCAGCGGGCGTGATGCGTGACGGCCGCGATCTCGTCGACGGTGAGGACGCGGGGCAACACGGCACGCTTCACGCCGAAGGCGTCCACGTAGAAATTTATGGCATCCGCGCTGGCTGCGGCGGCCTGTACCGAAAGATGCAGCCGCAGATCGGGGTGACGGCCCGCGGCATAATCCAGAAGCCCGAGGTCGGCGAGGATCACCGCGTATGCGCCAAGCGCCGCGGCGTCGTCGATGGCTTGGCGCCACGGGCCGGGGTCGCCGGCGCGTGCATGGGTGTTGATGGCGACAAGGACCTTCGCGCCGTGCGTGCGCGCATAGGTGATGGCGGAGGCCATCTCCTCGCGGTTGAAGTTGAGGCCGGGAAAGTTCCGGGCATTCGTCTCGTCACGGAAGCCGCAGTAGACGGCGTCGGCGCCGGCCTCGACGGCGGTGCGCAGGGCGGCCGGTGTTCCGGCGGGGCAGACGAGCTCCAAAGGTTTTCTTTCGGTCGCCGTCACCGTGCGTCCTCCCTGTGATCCGTCGCGTTCTGACCGATGACGCGGGCGAGCGCCGTTGCGATGCGCCGGCCGGCGTGTGCGATCGGGACGGCGGGCCGGCCGAGGGACGCGGCCGCTTCGCTCAACAGATCGATGTCGGCATCGTCGATTGCGTTGCGCAGCGCCAGGACCGCCTCCATGTCTCCCTCGATCGACAGGTCGCGGGAGAAGAACAGGGCATCGCCGTCGAATGCGCCGTCGACAAGCCCCATCAGCGCGAAGAGCGGGCCTGAAATGGTGGCGTCGACGGATGTGAGGTTGCGCGTGCGCTCGATCTTGAGCGCGATGTTTGCGTTGCCTGTTTGCAGGATAACGACGAACGGAAGATCGCTCGGGGCGATGGCTATGCGGCTGGGCTTGTCTGCGGCGAGCCGATCGACGAGCGCGGGATGACGCGCGAGAATGCCTGCGAGCAGGTGCCTCAAGGCGATTTCCAAAGGCGCAACCGGTAACGGGTCGAGAAGGCGTGCAACTGTGCCGGGGACGCGGACGATCCGTTGCGACGCAGCCGATGTCATGGCTTCCTCTTTCGGCCGTTATGGAGCTGTGACATCCGATCCAGCGTATGCGCGATGCTCTTTCGGCGATGTCGTCTGCCGTCGGGTGCTTGTCGCGCGGGGCGCGGTTCTTCCGAACATCCGAGAGAAACCGGCCTCCCTGGCGTCCCCCGGTTTGCGGGCCTCATCGAGACCAGCGCGACAAGCGTTACGATTCTAGCGGTGTCGCAAATGCGGATCTTGACCGAGGTTAAGTTGCTCCCGACCGCGCGCGCTTAGTGCATGATACATGCGGGACCTGCCGACATTTCGCGACCTTCGCGCCTTTCTTCGTCATCTCGACTCCGAGGGTCTGGTCGTGCGCGTGCGAGAGCCGGTTTCGATCGTGCATGAGATGTCCGAGGTTCACCGGCGCGTTCTTGCAAATGGTGGTCCGGCGCTGCTGTTCGAGCGGCCCATCAATGGTGACGGGACGCCATCCTCTATTCCTGTGCTCACGAACCTCTTCGGAACGGGCGCGCGCGTGGCGGCGGGATTCGGCGTGGCGCATGATCGGATCTCCGAGCTCGGCGAGATGCTCGGCGCGCTGCGCGAGCCAGAGCCGATCAATGGCGTCCGCGACGCGCTCACGCGTTGGCCGCTCGTCAAGGCGGCGTTGAACATGGCGCCCGCGTTCGTGAACCGGCCGGCCGTGCAGCAGCGCGTGCTCACGGGCGCCGAAATCGCGCTCGACCGGCTGCCGGTGCAGACGTGCTGGTCCGGCGAGCCCGCTCCTCTCATGACTTGGCCGCTCGTCCTGACGCGGCCGCCGGGCGACGACGCAATTGCACGCTACAACATGGGCGTCTATCGCATGCAGGTGCTGGGTCGCGATCGCGCCATCATGCGATGGCTCGCGCATCGCGGAGGGGCGGCGCATCATCGGGCCTGGATCGACGAAGGGCGCGACATGCCTGTCGCGGTCGTGATCGGTGCGGATCCGGCGACGATCCTTTCCGCCGTGCTGCCTCTGCCGGAGAACCTGTCGGAGTTGCGCTTCTCGGGTCTCCTTCGCGGCGAACGGCCGAGGCTCGCGCGCTGCGTGAGCGTGCCGCTCACGGTTCCTGCGGATGCCGAGATCGTCGTGGAAGGGATCGTTTCGGCTCATGAAACCGAGCCCGAAGGTCCGTTCGGAGATCACACGGGCTACTACAACGCGGTGGAGCGTTTCCCCTTGTTTCGCGTCACGGCCATCACCACCCGCAACGACCCGATCTATCTCTCGACCTATACGGGGCGCCCGCCGGACGAGCCGTCCGTGATCGGCGAGGTTCTCAACACGCTTTTCATTCCGATCCTGCGGCGCGAGATCCCCGAGGTGGTCGACTGCTGGCTGCCGCCCGAGGCGTGTTCCTACCGCATGGCGGTCGTCTCGATCCGGAAGCGTTATCCGGGTCAGGCGCGGCGCGTGATGATGGCGCTGTGGGGACTGCTGATGCAGTTTTCCTATACGAAAATCATCATCGTCGTCGATGACGATATCGATGTGAGACGTTGGCCCGACATTGCCTGGGCGCTCTCGACGCGCATGGACCCTTCGCGCGATCTGATGACGATTGATCGTACGCCGATCGACTATCTGGACTTTGCCTCGCCCGTCTCCGGCCTTGGCGGCAAGCTCGGTATCGACGCGACGAGGAAGATCGGAACCGAGACGGATCGGGAATGGGGGCGCGTGCTTGCCATGGATCCTGACGTCGTGGCGCGTGTGGACGCGATGTGGCCAACGCTCGGGCTTGAGGGCGTGGTCTCGGGGGTGCGCCCATGACGACGATCCCCAAGCGCGTCGTTCTCGGTATCAGTGGCGCATCAGGAGGCGGCATCGCCCTCAGCATCGCCGCGCTTCTTGCCGCCAAACCGAGCGTGGAGCTGCACCTCGTCATCTCGCAGGCCGCGGAGCGCACGCTCGCCCATGAAGTCGGGCCGAATGCGATCGGGGCGCTCGAAGCGCTGGCGTCGCATCGTCACGCGGTGAGCGATATCGGAGCTGCGATTGCGAGCGGGTCGTTCGAGACGGCCGGAATGATCATCGCGCCGTGCTCGATGCGGACGACCTCTGCGATTGCGGCCGGGCTTTCCGATAGCTTGCTCACGCGGGCGGCGGATGTGCATCTCAAGGAGCGGCGCAGGCTCGTGCTCGTCGTGAGGGAGAGCCCGCTGCATCTCGGTCATCTGCGCGCGATGGCGGCGGTGACGGAGTATGGCGCCATCGTTGCGCCGGCTGTGCCCGCCTTCTATCTGGGTCCAGCTTCGGTGGATGACGTCATCGAGCAGATCGCCCGCCGTGCGATCGACCTTTTGCGGCTCGATATGCCGGCCCAGGCCACCGCCTGGACCGGTCTGCCTCGCGACTGAGCACGCCGTGCCAGGTTCGTGGCCGTGATGCGTGGCGGTTTTCGCCGTCAGGGTGCCGACGTGGCGGGCGCACGTTTCAGCCAGTAGCCCGCGCCGCCCACAACCTGATGTGCCGCGAGGGTCGTGCGGACGCGTCCGAGCCGATCGGTTTCGCCACGCCACCATCGGCCGAGCTGACGCAGGAGATCGCCCGGCATGTCGAAATTGCGCCAGGACTGACTTTCGGAGAGGGTTGCCGAAATCTGCGCCCACGTGAACTTGTACTCGACGAAGTAGGACATGTTGCCCGTGCGGAATTCGACGCCGGCGAGCAATTGTGCGGCAGGTCCCGCGAACTGGTATTCGTTCGTGCGGCGGCTGTTCTCCTCTCCGGGGAACCACACCTCGACGTGAGGCAATGCGAAGCCCGCTCCGACGCCCACATAGGGCCGGATCCGAGGCGTGATCGCTGCGAACCGCATGATCGGCGTGAACAGCAGAACGTTGTGGCCGTGCGTGAACTCGAGCCGCGTGAAGACGTCGGTCAGCTTCGCGCGGGGCGGTGCCGGATTGCCTTTGATCGTTCCTTCGAGGTCGACTTCATCGATCACGGGGTTTGGAATCCGGCGGCCGTGCGCGCCTCTGCCGAGACGGGACACGGCCTTGTTGTGCAGAAAATCGATCATGAACCCGAACGTGTGCGGGCCAGTGACGGCGCGTACGCCGCCGTCGATGGGAAACTTGAGCGCGTCGCCGTCCCAGCCCAGGCCCTTGGCCATCAGGTCGGTCCCGTCGGGGCGCGTGAGGTGAGCGTCGCTGCGATGATAAAAGGGTTGCGCGAGGTAGCCGGCGATCAAGGTCTCGCGCTCGACCTGCCCCCCATGTGCCGGAACGGACGATATGGCTTTCCCATTCGTTTGCTCCTTCCCGACATCCTCGCGCCCCGGGGCGGCGGATAAGGCGCTGCCCACCGCCATCGCGGCCAGCAGGCCGGCGGTTGCGAGGGATGAAACCCGTTCGAAGAGCCCCCTTTTTGCCGGAAGGGACATCGTGGGACCGGACGGGCCCGCGTCGGGGCCTGCGGTCCATAGAAGAATAGGAGCGCGCATAATCGGCAATTCTCCGCCTCATGGGCTCAGGATCGACCGAGGCGGTTTTCCCCGCGTACGTCATATCGGCCGTTCCTATGTCGGAACGGCGCCCCCGATGTCCCTTGCGTAAAATGGCGCCTGGCGCCGCGTTCAAGTATGTGGCGAGGCCTGCTTTCCGATCTTGAGCGATGTCAAGGATCGCCGTCCGCTCCACTGGGCTTGCTCTCTCCCGGCCTGGACCTCTTGACCGTGGTCAAGTGCGGGCTATTGATGTCGTTTCGCGGTTTTTCCCCGTGCGCCCCCCGCCAAGCGGATCGCACCCTGCCTCTCCGGACACGACGACAATGGATGCTTCAGACTGGCGGATCGTGCGTTCGACGCCTCTTCTCGGCGCTGTGTCGCAGGAAGTCGCGCAATCGCTCGTCGGCAACCAACCCATCAGCGTCTACCAGAAGGGGCACACGCTCTTTCAGCAGGGCGAGACGGCCGACGCCTTTTTCGTCGTGCTCGGCGGCTGGGTGAAGCTCTACCGCGTGACGCCCGACGGCAACGAGGCGGTCGTCGGCGTCTACCGGCGCGGCGAGACGTTTGCGGAAGCCGCGATGTTTCTCGGCGGGCGCTATCCGGTGAGCGCGGAAGTGGTGACGGATGCGCGGCTCGTGCGTGTGGACGGGCAGCGCCTGCGTCAGCGCATCCTGGAGGAGCCGGAGCTCGCGCTCTCGATGCTGGCTTCGGCCTCCTATCATTTGAAGGCGCTGGTCGAGCAGATTGAGCATATCAAGCTGCTCTCCGCGCCGCAGCGGGTGGCGGAGTTCCTGGTGCGCCTCGCGCCCGTGCGGGAAGGGGGCGCCACGATCGAGCTGCCTTACGAGAAGGCACTGCTCGCCAACCGGCTCGGCATGAAGCCCGAAAGCCTGTCGCGGGCGCTCGCGAAGCTGCGCCCGCTCGGCGTCAGCGTCGATCGCGAGCATGTCTCGATCGTCGATGTGGCGCTGCTCGCCAAGTTTGTCGAATCGAGCGATCGCGGCGAAGAGGGGTTCTGAGGGTGCAGGCCCATGCTGCCACGCATCCGGGTTGACCGCGGTTAAGCGGCGCTGCGCCCTCAAGTTCTAAGGTGCGACATATTGGACCCGCGAGAGCAGGAGACGCACGGTGGGTTGTCCATCGGGCGGCGGCATATGCGCGAACAGATCATGGCACCCTCCGTCCGCTCTTCCCCGTCAGTTTCGCCACCCCCTGCGGCGCGACCGAGCTTCGATGCGTTCTTTTCCTACGGCTTCAGGCCATTTTTTCTCGGGGCGGCCGTCTACGCGGTGCTTGTGATGGGGCTCTGGCTCGGCTGGATTGCCTCCGTCGCGGGCGGCTGGCCGCAGGGCTGGCTGCCTGTCGCGGGGTCGCCCTTCGTGTGGCATGCCCACGAGATCGTGTTTGGCTTCGCGGCGGCGGCCATCGGCGGCTTTCTTTTGACGGCGGTGCCGAATTGGACGGGCGCGCTTCCGCTGTCGGGGACACCGCTGGTCGTGCTGTTTGCCGTCTGGCTGTTGGGGCGCGTTGCGATGGGGCTTTCAGCCCTCATGCCCTATCCGTTGGTGATGATCGCCGATGGCGCCTTTCTTCCTCTCCTCGGCGGCTTTGCCGCGCTCCAGTTGTTCACGCGCCCGGCGGCGCGCAATCTCATCTTCCTTGCCATGATCGGGGCGATGATGGCCTGCAACATCGTTTCCCATCTCGGGAACGCAGGTTATCTCGACGTCGATCCGCTGGCTGCCGTTCGTGCCGCCATGCTGATCGTGATCGTGATGATTGCGGTGATCGGCGGACGCATCATTCCTGCGTTCACTCACAATTGGCTGAACGGGCTGCGGCCGCCGGTGCCGATGCCGCGCCGCATCTTCTGGCTGGATATGACGGCGCTCGTGTCTCTCGTCGTCTTCGTCCTTTTCGATACGATTGGCGCCGGCTGGGTGCTCGTCGGCGCGGCCGCATCGATTGCGGCCGTTGCGAACGGCGCGCGGCTCGTGCTCTGGAGAGGGTTTGCGACGCGCACCGAGCCGATCGTCTGGGTGCTGCATCTCGGCTATGCCTGGATCGTCGTCGGTCTGCTGTTGGCAGCGCTCTCGGCGGTGATGAGCAGCATTCCGGCGGCTGTTGTCTCGCACGCGTTCGGAACGGGGGCGATCGGCACGATGATCCTGGCTGTCATGAGCCGTGCGTCGCTGGGCCATACCGGGCGCCGGCTCATCGCGCCGCGCGCGGTCGTTGCGACTTATTATCTCGTCACGCTGGCTGCTGTGGTGCGCGTCGCCGCACCGTTGCTGCCCTCCGAGTTCTATTCGCCGCTACTGTTGGTCGCAGGTCTCGCTTGGGCCGGATCCTTCCTGCTCTTTGTGCTCGTCTATGCGCCGATCCTGACGACGCCGCGCGTACATATGAAGCTTTCCTCCTCCCGCTGACAATTTGTCCCTGAGCGGCGCGCGCCGGCTCGTGGGAAATCTCCCGCACTCTTGACGAAAGGCAAGAGTGCGCCGGCGGCTTGACGCCAAAGTTCGTCATCCATGTCCCTCGGTGTGGGAGGCACGCAGACATGCGCGAAGTTATGACGAAAACCATGGCCCGCAATATTTTCTATGGCGGGTCTATCTTCTTTATCTTGATCTTCGTGGGCCTTACGGCCCACAGCCACTATTATATCGTAACCAAATCGACTGCAGCGATGCCGCTGACGGACTCCGTCGCGCACGGCAAGCGCGTGTGGGAGATCAACGCCTGCATCAATTGCCATACGCTTCACGGCGAGGGGGCCTACTTCGCTCCCGAGGTTGGCAATGTCATGACGCGCTGGGGCGTGCTCGATTCACCTGATGACGCCTTCCAGGCGCTCAAGGGATGGATGGAAGCACAGCCTACGGGCATTCCGGGTCGCCGGCAGATGCCGCGCTTCCACCTCTCCGACGAGGATATCCGGGCGCTCTCCGATTTTCTGATCTGGGCAGACAAGACCGACAGACAGGGCTGGCCCCCGAACGACGCCG
>ERZ869909.988-NODE-988-length-26047-cov-4.563150_pt1 | contig 26047 bp, 24 predicted proteins | sample MGYA00520892_ERZ869909 | MGnify/ENA primary metagenome ERZ869909 (study PRJEB32215, sample SAMEA104723947) | bioreactor metagenome | biome: bioreactor; feature: anaerobic bioreactor; material: water | place: China | collected 2015-03-12 ... | reverse complement strand
GATCATCACTACATGAAGGCCGAGGTCATGCATGCCGCGGATGGCTTCGATCGACTCCTTCTTGAGGGTGTCGGCCACTGCCACGATGCCCATGGCCTGGCCGTCGGCGGCGACGATGACGGCGGTGCGACCCTTGCCTTCGAGCTCCTGCATGGCCTCATCAAGCGCTTCCAGACCCCGGATGCCCTCTTCCTCCAGCAGCAGGCGGTTACCGATCAGTACGTGCTTCTCATCGACCTTGCCGGAAACGCCGCGGGCACCGGTGGAGCGAAACTCGCTGATATCGTCGGGCTTGACGCCACGTTCACCGGCACCCTCCACGATGGTGCGAGCGATGGGGTGCTCCGAGGCATTCTCGACGCTGGTGGCGAGCCGCAGCAACTCGTCCTCATCGACACCCTCGGCGGTAACCACTTCGGTGAGCTTCGGCTCGCCGCGGGTAGTGGTGCCGGTCTTGTCGAGCACGATGACCTTGATGTCCTTGAAGGTCTGGATTGCTTCCCCGGAGCGGATCAGGATACCCCGCTCGGCGCCGATGCCGGAGCCGACCATCAGCGCCGTGGGTGTGGCAAGACCCAGGGCGCAGGGGCAGGCGATGACCAGTACGGCGATGGCAGCGAGGATGGCCAGCACAGGCGTGGCGGCTTCAGGATTGACCCAGGGCAGGAAGGAAGCGCCCCAGTCGAGGATCGGACGCAGGGCATCCGGGAACAGGGCCCAGGCGATCAGGCTTGCCAGCGAGATCAGGATCACCGCCGGCACGAAACGCCCGGTCATGCGATCGGCGAACTCCTGGATCGGCACCCGGGAGCCCTGGGCCTGATCGATCAGGCGTACCACCTGGGAGAGGAAGGTGTCACCGCCAACGCGGGTCGCCTTCACCCGCAGTCGCCCCTCCTTGTTGATGGTGGCACCGATCACGCTGTCGCCCCTGCTCTTGTAGACCGGGATCGACTCGCCGGTGGCGATGGACTCGTCGAGATGGCTCTCGCCCTCGACCACCTCGCCGTCGGTGGGGATCTTGTCGCCCGGCCGCACGACCATGATGTCGCCAGGCTCGAGTTCCTTTACAGGAACTTCCACCTCCTCTCCGTTGCGCTCAACCCGGGCCGTCTTGGCGCCCAGGGTCATCAGGCGGCGGATAGCCTGGGAGGCGCGTCCCTTTGCCAGTGCCTCCAGGTAGCGACCCAGCAGGTGGAAGGTCATGATGGTGGCCGCCATCTCGATGAAGGAGGTCATCGGGAAGACGAAGCCGATCAGGCCGATCAGGTAGGGCGGTAGGCTGCCCAGGGAGATCAGCACGTCCATGTTGAAAGTGCCGTTCTTCAACGAGCGCCAGGACGCTTTGTGTGTTGCCGCGCCGCCGTAGAGGAATACCACCGGGAAGGCGAGCAGGGCGACGATGGCCAGGTAGCCCGGGATCGGCTGCCAGAACATGTGCGGCATCATCAGCAGCATGATCAGGGTGGCAGGTACCGCGGCGATGATCAGCCGCTTGCGGGCCTGGGAGAGGTAGGCTTCTTCGATCTCGGCATCGCCCTCGCCCGTTTCCTGCTCTTCGGACTGCACCGCGGCCACGTCGTAGCCTGCCCCCTCGACGGCTTCCTTCAAGGTATCGCCGTTGGGCCCGCCATCATCGAGCGTCACGCTGACTCGATGACTGGCGATATTGGTCTGAATCTCGCCCACGCCATCAAGGCGTTTGAGCGTCTTGCGCACAATGCCGGCACAGTGATCGCTACCCATGCCCGGCACTGTCAGGGTGATCGTTCTTGTCGAGGTATCGCTCATCGCGCATCTCCTGCTGGCTGAGCCGAGCGGGCGACGAGAACGGTCACCCGCTTTGTTGCTTGCTCAGTGGCAGCGCTGTTCAGTGATGGGCGTCGTGATCGTCCGGATCGAGTGCCTCTGGCTCGGCTTGCTGCAATTGCTCGCGCTGCTCATCGGTCATGAGGTCGCGCATATTGCTGCGCTGCTCGGGGTCGAGCATCGACATCATGCCCATGCCCTCTCCCATCATCGGGCAGGGCATCATGCCGCTGTCCATCATGCCGAGCCCCATGCCGCCTTTGCTGCCACCCATCATGCTGAAACCTGTGGCGCGCTGGCTGTCGCCCTCCATCATGGAGTCCTGCCCTGATCCCATCCCCTGAGCGAGGGCAGTACCAGAAGCGGTACCATCGATTACCATAGCGAGGCCCAAGGCAATGGCGTGCTTGTGAAGTTTCATGTCTGTCTCCTGTGGCCTGATAGCCCTGTGATGATTGCTGCGAGGGGCGACTGTCGAAAAGACGTCACCGAAACCAACGAGTGGAGAGGGGGTGTGCACCCGAGCGCAGGGCTTAGGGCCGAAGGCGCTGGGTCAGCAGGTAGACAGGCGGGGCGTTGGAATCAGGCTGGCCATGTGGCCTGCCCGAGATGGCAATAACAGCGGGAGTAGGGGCCAACTGAGTCAGGCTGCATGGCGCTTCGCCATGCTCGATCTCCTGTCGCTCGGTGCGCAGCAGCGTATGGTGCACGAAGTGTGGCGCATGGCCTGCATGGCAGAATGGTCCCCGATGGACATCACCCACTAAGGCGGTAGTCAGTGCCGTATCGTGGACATGGCTGACGGTGCCATGGCGGCTATCGGAAGAAGTGTCGACATGCGCTCCGTGCGCCTTGCGCTTCATCTCGCTCGGTGATTTGTTCAGCGTCTCCCTAACACCATAGAACAAGCGATCGATGGTGCATTTGATGCAGGTCAATATGCTATATCAGAAAAACCTGTGTGCAGCCCATGGGTTGCCGTCTGGTTCGACTGCGTGAAATACTCTGTCTCAGGCTTGACCCCCTACGGCAATAAAGCGACGCTAATGACCCGCCCCATCGCAACCTGGCTGCTCTTCCTGTTGGTTATCACTCTGGTGATGCCCATGGGCGCCATGGCGGGTGCTTTTCATCACGGTCATGGTGATGCCTGTCTCAGCGCTACTGCGCTGGAGACGGCCTCGGCCAGTCATGTCGCTGAAGCAGCGACGGATGATCATGAACGCCAATCGCTCAGCTGTTCGTCATCCGGGTTCTGTGCCGCTCTGGTGCCTCAAGCCTCCGGCATGTCCGCTGCATCAGCTCCACCGCGCCTGATGTCCGTCCTGGCGTGGCCCTGGTCGCCCAGCGACCGTCTCGATCGTCCTCCTCGCGTTTGAACAGCCTTCTCTGACACATCCTCCCGCTCCAGGCGGGTGGTAATTGCTGTTCGAATAACGAGGAAACGGCACTAAGCGTCGTACCTTTCTATTCGATTTCGCCTTGGGAGAGTTGGCCCCCTCGAATTCCCGTTTGCTTTTTTGCTGATGCCAGGTCCTGCTGCTCAGCGAAGACGGCGGCAGGGAGTGGTCAAGCCTGTGAAATCCACTCCCTCATATACTGCAATCGACATGGATGAATCATGATGGACTATCCCCAGATCGACCCGGTGGCCATCGCCATCGGACCACTGCAGATCCACTGGTATGGCCTGATGTACGTTGTCGGGTTCGTTGCCGCCTGGCTGCTGGGACGCTATCGTGCCCACCGCCTGGGGCTGAGCCATGATGATATCGGCGACCTGCTCTTCTATGCGGCTATCGGCGTCGTTGCCGGTGGGCGCCTGGGTTACGTGCTCTTCTACGGCATGGATCAGTTTTTCGCCAACCCGCTGTGGCTGTTCCAGATCTGGGATGGTGGCATGAGTTTTCATGGTGGGCTGGTCGGGGTTCTGCTCGCCGCGCTGCTGTTTGCCCGCAAGAAACGTCTGGCCTTTTTCCAACTGACCGACTTCATCGCTCCCCTGGTGCCGATCGGCCTGGGTGCCGGGCGGATCGGCAACTTCATCAACCACGAGTTGCCGGGTCGGGTCAGCGAGCTGCCCTGGGCCATGCCGTTTCCCCACATGGGGCCGGAGCCGCGTCATCCCTCGGCACTCTACGAGTTCGTGCTGGAGGGGATAGTGCTGTTCGTGGTGCTATGGTGGCTGTCGAGCCAGCCACGCCGCCGCGGCCTGGTTTCCGGCATGTTCCTGCTACTCTATGGCGTGTTTCGCTTTGCCGTCGAGTTCGTGCGCCTGCCAGATCCGCACATCGGCTTCATCGCCTTTGGCTGGGTGACCATGGGGATGCTGCTGACCCTGCCAATGATCATTGGCGGCGTGGCGCTGATAGTATGGTCCCGTCAGCAGGCCCGAGGGGAGAAAGTGCTGCTGACGCCGAGCCGGGAGACCTGAGACATTCGGCAGGCCGGCGCTTGCTCGACTAGCGATGCGAGGAGAGTCATCCATGCAAGGAAGGCACGATGTTCGGCCACAGGACAGGCTCGGCCGGGGGGAGAGGTCCGGCGCGGAAGATTCACCAGCGAATACGCCTGACAAGCGCCGCAGGCGCTGGAGCAAGCTTGTCATCTTCATGGTGCTGGCGCATCTGGTAGGCCTGGCTTCATCGGTCGAAGCCCTGATGTCGAGTCGAACGTCCGAAGGGGCCATCGCCTGGATCGTGTCCCTCAATACGGTGCCGTACGTGGCGGTACCCACCTACTGGGTATTCGGGCGCAACAAGTTCGAAGGCTATGCGATGTCTCGCCGCGACGAAGACTCGGCCATCACCCGGGCGCTGTCCGATAAGCTGACCGAGTTGCGCTCGCATCGGGTCGAGTCGTCGAGGAGTAGCCACTATCTGGATGGGGTGGAGCGCCTGGCCAAGCTGCCGCTGATGGGCGGTAACGAGACAACGCTGCTGATCGACGGCGAGGCGACCTTCGAAAGCCTGTTCGCCGGGATAGAGGCTGCCGAGCGCTACCTGCTGGTGCAGTTCTACATCGTCAGGGATGACGATATTGGCACCGAGTTCCAACAGCGTCTGATCGAGAAGGCGAGGGAGGGTGTGGCCGTCTATTTCCTCTATGACGAGATCGGCAGCTACGCATTGCCGAGCGACTATGTGAAGGAACTGGAGGCGGCGGGGGTCAATGTCCACCGTTTTCACTCCACCCGTGGGCCGGGGAATCGCTTCCAGCTCAACTTCCGCAACCATCGCAAGGTCATGGTGGCTGACGGCGCCATGGCATGGCTAGGCGGGTTCAATATCGGAGACGAGTACCTGCACGGGGAAGAGGGTATCGGGCCATGGCGAGACACACATCTCAAGATCGAGGGACCGGCGGCACTGGCCATGCAGCTGGTATTTCTCGAGGACTGGCACTGGGCCACGGAAGAGCTGCCGGAGCTGCCCTGGGAACCGGTGGTTCGCTCCGACCAGGGCGCTCCGGTACTGGTCCTGCCCTCCGGACCGGCGGATCGCTTCGAAACCGCCAGCCTGATGATCCAACAGGCCATTCATTCCGCCCAGGAGCGAATATGGATATCGAGCCCCTATTTCGTACCGGACGAGGGCGTGCAATCGATGCTCAAGCTGGCCGCTCTCAATGGGGTGGACGTACGGATACTCATTCCGGAGCAGCCCGACAATATCCTGCTCTACTATGCCGCATACGCCTTCCTGGGGCCGCTGCTGGATGCCGGCGTCGAGATCCACCGCTATCAGGCGGGTTTTTTGCACGGCAAGGCGTTCCTGGTGGATGATGCCGGCGCCGCGGTGGGAACCGTAAACCTGGACAATCGCTCGTTTCGACTGAACTTCGAGATCACCACCCTGGTCATGGATCCGTCGTTTGCGGCCGATGTCGAAGCGATGTTCGAAGCGGATTTTGCTCGCTCCCGCCGAATGGTGCTCGAGGAGATCGAGCAGCAGCCACTGTGGCATCGCTTGGCTGCCCGGGGGGCCTATCTGTTTGCGCCGATACTCTAAAAGCGTGTGACGAGCGTTGCGAGAATCGCCGGACCCCCGGTGTCGCTGTTGAGAGTATCGGTGTCGCTGTAGAAAGTGTTAGGGAGTCGATATGATGACGACCAACGTTTCAAAGACTTCGTATCCCTGTGATAGAGGCTGCGCATGAGGCAAAAAAGATGAGAGACACTGGCAGCAATAACGCATGGTCATTGCCGTTTCGCCCTCGTTCAGCGGTATGGTCTGCTGTGCTGAGCCTGGTGCTGGCAGGCGCCATGCTGATGACGGCCGCTTCGGTAGCGGATGAGGCCGACGAGGACACCGAGACGGAATGGCCCAAGGGGCACTACCCGCTGCCGGAGGCCGGAGACGTCATCGGTGAGAACTATACCGTCGAGGCGCGCGAGGACGAGACGCTGCTCGATATCGCTCGGGCCCACAATGTGGGTTACGAGGAGATCCGCCTCGCCAACCCCGAGGTGAGCGTTTGGCTACCCGGTGAAGGCACCGAAGTGGTCATCCCCGGGCGGCACATCCTGCCCGCTGTGGAGCGGGAAGGTATCGTAATCAATATTGCCGAACTTCGGCTCTACTACTATCCACCGGTTTCTGACGGCCAAACGCCCCGGGTGGAAACCTACCCGATCGGTATCGGAAGAGAGGGGTATAACACGCCGTTGGGCAAGACCGAGACGACAATGCGGCTGAAGGATCCGGCCTGGTATCCACCCCGCTCCATGCGTCAAGAGGCCGCCGAGCGAGGTGAGCCGGCGCCCGCCGTGGTGCCGCCCGGACCGGACAATCCGCTCGGCAGCCATGCCATCCTGCTGGATATCCCAGGCTATCTCATCCATGGGACCAACGAGCCGGATGGTATTGGCATGCGGGCGAGCCGCGGCTGTATTCGTATGTTCCCCGAAGATATCGAATCGATCTTCAACCGCGTTCCCGTGGGCATGCAGGTCAATATCATCAACCAGCCGATCAAGGCGGGTTGGGATGGCGATATGCCCTACGTGCAGGTCTTCGAGACACTCGAGGACCAGGAGTACGGCATGGCGGCACTGATGGAGACCCTGTCGCTGCTGGAGCGCAACAGTGACGAGGGTTCGGTGCCGTTGAACTACGAGCAGCTGCGCTATCTGCTGGAGAATCCCAATGGCGCGGTCGTCGCACTCGAGCAGGCGCCGGAGCCCGAAGAGGAACCGGAAGAGCCTGAAGCGGGAGGGCTTTATAAAGAGCTCGCTGCCCTATTGGGCCCAGAGCTTGTAAGGCAGGACTCGTAACTCGTAAAGCAGGACTCGTAAGAGGACGGGCGCCCCAGGCGCCCGTTTTTTTGATTCGACCAGGCTTCGTCTGGAACGCTTAGTGCTGATGATCGGCGGACTGACCTCCTGCCAATTCATAGCGTATATAAAGCACCACGGACCAGATGGCGTCTTCTTCGAGCTTCTCTCTGTAACGGGGCATGGCGCTTGAGTGGCCACCTTCCGTGATCAGCCAGGCGTATTCGCCGACAGTATGAGCGGCGCCATGCAGGGCCAGGTTGGTCGGACTGGGGTCGAAGTAGATGCTGGCGGGCGCCAGGCCATCACCTTCCCCGCTTGGCCCGTGGCAGGCCGAGCAGTAACGCTGATAGACCTGCTGACCCAAGGCGAGGGTCTCTGCATCGGGTTCCAGCGGACTTTCGCGTTTGACCCACTCCTGCGGGGCCTGCCAGCCATGGCCACCACCCCCATGGGCGTGGTCTTCGTGGGCGTGGTCTTCGTGGGCGTGGTCATTATCGCCGTGGGCGTGATCGGCAGCGCTATGGTCGTGCTCGCGATCGTCGTTGCCGTGATCGTGGTCGCCGTGGGCGTGGTCATCATCGCCGTGGGCGTGATCGGCAGCGCTATGGTCGTGCTCGTGGTCGTCGTTTCCATGGGCTTGATTACCATGGGCGTGGTCATCGTCGCTGTGAGCAGATTCAGCGTGGTCAGGTGACGCGTGGTCATGGCCACCTGTGTGATGCCCCGGTGATGCATTGACCTGGCCCGGGGCGGTTATCGCGATAGCCAGGGCCATTCCTCCGAGAAGGAGGGCGACCTGGCGAAGGGTATCCGATACGGGGGCCGGCCGGGTCAGCGAGCCGATGGGCCGCTTGCGTTCATTCATGAGCATGGGAATCTCCTGATTACGATCGGTAATCGGCAACGTGCGAGAGTCGCCGTAGGGTCCGCGGTAATCAGGTGGTTCTGGGAGGACGTTCGTGCAGGTAGTAGGGCGGCGGTGGCAACTGGCCGGGCCATGCCATGGGGGGGTGGTTAACGGCCGTGACCGGCAGGGCTCCAGCGAAGTTCGCCGCACCGGCCAGACAGTGGTTGGCGCCTGGGCAGGGCGTCCAGCAGTCGTCGGAGTCGGTGTGAGTGGTGTGCACACAGGCGCTATGGTCGGCCTCAGCACTCATGTGTAGCTCGTGGGAAGATCCCCCCTTGGTGTCGAGACCGGCCAGTGCCAGCGCCCCCGCCGAGAGGGCGAGGATCAGGCTGAGGCTGACCAGCTGCAGAATGACTCGACGCATGGAGGTGGGTACCTGGAGGCCGGTGAAAAAGGGCACTACGTCAATCATTACCCCGACGGCGAAGCGGCGCAAGCCATGCGTAGGCCCGGTTCCGTGAAAGGCGACCGTTATCTGACCCCGGTCAGGCAATTCGCGAGACGGTTCCGCTTATCCGCGGGTATCGAACGAAAGCACGCCGTCCACGTCGGAGAAGGTCATGCGCATCTGCCAGGCGCCGGGCATGGGCAGCGTCGACCTGACGGCAAAACTGTCGGGCCCGGTTTGGTGTGCCGACACTGACATTTCCATGTCGTGCCCGGGCATGGTGAAGGTGATGGGAACCCGCATGGCTTGCCTGGGGGGGCTGCCGTCCGGGCCACGCAGCCGGAAGGAGACTCGTGCCTGTCTGTCGGCATCGATGGCCAGGCTGCCCGAAACGGCCCACTGGTGCACGGTGCCGGAAAAATGCACGCCGCCCTGTTCCGTGCCGGGCTCTGCCGGTACATGGCCATCGACCTGCAGGGTGGTTTCGTTTCCCGCCATGAAGGGCATGGCGAACAACATGGCCAGTACCAGCAGGATGGGGATGCCCAGGGCCAGCACAATACGGCGGGCCGCACGGGTCTCCGGATTTGAGGTGGTGCGGGAGCCGGTCATCGGATAGTCGCTCCAAGGTGATGTGAGGCACGCGTCGGGCTAACGGATTGCTTCATCATGCCATGTCGCATTCAGCCTGTGGCAGGAGTCGCAACTCTCATGACGTCGGTCAAACCAATGCTCTCCGTAAGCCCGGTCACGCAGCAGCTAGCGCTGCCGCTGAGGATCGGTCCCGATTCCATGGATCAGGGTGGCCTCAGGGCGTGGGTCTCTCGGGCAAAGGGCTGACCAGCCCCAAGGCCACACAGAGTCTGACTAACTCGGCCAGGTTGTTGGCACCCAGCGCCTTCATGGCGCGCAGCCGGTAGACCTCCACGGTCTTGGCACTGACAGCGAGATGCTCGGCGATCTCGCGGCTGGTCATGCCTTCGGCTACGTGCACTAGTATCTGGCGCTCCTTGGGCCGCAAGGCGGCATAGCGGGCCCGCAGGATATCCATGCGTTCGCTGACGGCCCGCAGTCGCTGGTGCTCTGCCAGGGCCTCCTGTACGGCATCGATCAACTGTTGATGGTTGAAGGGCTTCTCGATGAAGTCGAAGGCGCCGGACTTGAGTGCCGCCACTGCCATGGGCACGTCGCCGTGCCCGGTCATGAAGATGACCGGGGCGGTGTCGCCACGCTCGTTGAGCCGCTGCTGAACCTGCAGGCCGCTGAGTCCGGGCATGCGCACATCGAGCAGTACGACAGCGAAGCTGTCGGGGGGGGTGGCCAGGAAGGCATCGCCATCCGCAAAGGCGCGGGTAGCCAGCCCCACGGAAGCCAGCAGCCAGGCCAATGAGTCCCGAAGCGCCTCATCGTCATCTACCACGGCGATGCGGGGCACTGGGCGGGCTGAAGTGGCCGAAGGGGTGGTCACGCGAGTCTCCAGGGCGAGCAGTCAGTCGGTGGTTGGACGCGCTGTCAGCGAGCCGGGTTCGGTCTGCAGTGTACCCGCAAAGGTGGCGCCGCCGGAACTGCTGGCCAGAGCCAGGCTGCCGCCCATGGCTTCCATCAGTGAATGGCTGATGGCCAGGCCCATGCCCAGGCCGTCGGAACGCGTGGAGTGGAAGGGCACAAAAAGATGTGTCGCCTGGGCTTTGCTGATGCCGGGGCCCATGTCGCTGACAGTGAAGGTGATCTCCCTTGGGCCGCTGCGCCAGGCGCGGATTGCTACCCGGTCGGCACCATGCCGGTCGCGGCTCGCCTCCAGGGCGTTGAGCAGCAAGTTGACGAGGACCTGTTCCAGCGCCAGCGGATCGGCCAGAACGCGGGGCAGGGCATCGGCCAGTTCCTGCTCCAGTGTCACGCCGGCCTGCTGATATTGCCAGTCGCAGAGGCGGCGGGCGGCGTCGACGATACCGTCCAGCGCCAGCGGACGGGGTCGCGTCTGGCCCTTGCGCACGAAGGTGCGGATATGACGCAGTCGCTCGTCCAGGCGCTGGACCTGCTCGTTGATGCGTGAAAGAGGATGAGCCAGGTCGCTGGCGGGACGCTCCGGGTTGGACTGCAGCTGCATCAGTGCGCCGCTGGAGTAGTTGGCGATGGCCGCCAGCGGCTGATTGAGTTCATGGGCGATATTGGAAGCCAGCTCGCCGGTGGTGGCCCGCCGGTTGGCATGGGCAATCTGTTCCTGGTGACGGCGTGCCTGAGCCTCGGCGGCCTTGCGCAGGCCGATATCCCGATTGAGCAGTGAAAGGTGATCGGGTTCGGCGCCTGGGCCGTGGTGGGCCAGTACCACGCTGAGTACCGGCACAGGCTCCCTGGCGCCAAGCATCTCCAGCTCGCCGCTCCAGGAGCCGTAGCGCGCCACGGCGGGCAGTACGATATCGTGCAGGATGGCCAGCGAGGCTGGGGTGTAGGCTCGGTCAAGCGGTGCGTCAAGGCCTTTCCGGGGCAGGCTCAGTAGCCGTCGTGCGGCCTCGTTGGAATAGAAGAGCCGCTCGTTGCCATCCACGAAGAGCACGTAATCGGTGGTCGACTCCACTACCCGGGCCAGGCGCTCCCGGATGGCCTCGGCGCGTATGCGGCGGCCCACGTCCCGGGAAACACAGAGAATATCGATCAGCTCACCGGTGACCGGGTCGCGGCGGGTGCGGCTGGTGGTCTCGAACCAGACGTAGCGGCCATCCTTGGCCCTGAAGCGATAGGTCTGCTGGTAGAAACCGTCATGGTAGTAGACCCGGGGTGACTTGTTGAGCAGATCGGCCAGGTCGGCGGGGTGGAAGTGGTCGTAGGCGGAGGCGCCAATCAGTTCCTCGGGCTCGAAGCCGAGTAGTTCCCGCGACGCCTGGGAGGCGTAGAGGAAGGTGCCGTCACGGGCGTGGCGGGAGATCAGGTCGGTGGTGCTCTCCGCCAGCCATTGGTAGTGGCGCTTCTCCTTCTCGAGCGCGGTGTTGCGCGCCTCCAGCTCGGTGCAGCGGGCCTCCAGGGCAGCCAGTCGCTGGCGCAGGCGGGCAGCGTCGTCGCCAGTCATCAGCGTGCCGGATCCACCAGGCCGCCTAGTGAGGCATTGCGCCGAAACCAGCCGGCAATGCTGGCGCGGGGCAGGCGGGTCGGCAGTACCTCGTGGGGCACGCGCTCGGAGAGAAAACAGGCGAAGTTGCCGGCGGCGGGGGGCACGCGGGCCACCTCACGCGCCGGCTCGTCGGCAGCGAAGATCACCATCTCGCCGCCGCCGTCGGTGGGCCAGTCGGGGTTGAGGTAGCCCACCGTGGAAATCACCCGATTGGCCCGGCCCTGGAAGCTATCCAGATGTTGCCTGTAGAAGGCCCCGGTAGGGTAGTGGGCGAAATGCGCTTCGTACTCGAAGAGTCCCAGGAACAGCGCCTGATTGAGTTCACGCTGCAGGCTGGCCATGGCCTCGAGATAGCGCCGCTGGGCCAGGCTGCCGTGGTCGAGCCAGTGGATGGCATCACCGCGGATATCGCGGCGTAGCGTATGCTGCTGGCCCCGGCCGATGCCGGCGGACTCGAGAGCTTTGCTCTCGGCCAGGGTCATCAGCTCCCGGTACAGGTCATGGCACAGCTCGGCGTCGAGCATGCCCTCGCCGATATACCAGCCCTGATCGACCAGGGCGTCGACCAGACGGGGCAGCGCGCTGAGATCAAGGACCTGGCGGAGGGCTGGGGGCATCGGGGCGTCTCTTCTCCATGGAAGCAGCAATGGGTCAGGGCGTGTGCGTCTCGCTATGCAGCGTGCGCAGCAGGCGTTCGGGAAAGTAGCACAGGCGGCCGGTCGGCGGCTCCTCCAGCAGGCTGACAGGCCGCCCGAATCCCTCGGCCAGCAGCTCCACCAGCATCATCGACGAGAGCCCCCAGATCACCTGCCCGGCGGCATGATAGCTGGGCACGTAATGCAGGCGTCCATCCACGGGAATCACATCGGTATGGTGTCGCCTGTCCTCCAGGAACAGCGACAGCTCCACCTCGAAGATGGTATCGAGCTCACTGAGATCGGGCACGAGGGGCAGGTCGGGAGGAATCAGGCCGACATAGGGCGTGACCAGAATGCCATGCAGCGATATCACATCGGAGAGCCGTCCCAGCAGTTCGACTCGCTCCGGTGGCAGGGCGATCTCCTCCCGGGATTCCCGCAGCGCGGTGAATAGCAGGTCGGGATCGGCCGCCTCACGCTTGCCACCGGGAAAGGCGACCTGCCCGCTGTGGGTGTTGAGGTGGCTGGCGCGGCGGGTGAAGAGCAGCGTAGGCTCGGGGCGGTCGACGATCGGCAGCAGCACCGCCGCTTGCGGCATGTCGAGTCGCATGCGACACGGGGTATGTGCTTGCAGGCGTTTGCGAAGTTTCTCTAACATGGGGTTTCCGTCGGGTTTGATTCGTTCTACCGGCCGCCATTGCCATCGTCAAGCCCGAAGCCGGGCGGTATCGCACCGCTCGTCAGCCTGCCAGGGAGCCCCATGAACTTCTGCAGCCATTGTGGCCATACCGTGCGTTTCGCGATTCCGGAAGGGGACGACAGGCCAAGATACCTGTGCGACGCCTGCGGGGCCATTCATTACCAGAATCCGCGTATCGTCGCCGGCACACTCCCGGTGAGCGGCTCGCAGGTGCTGCTGTGTCGGCGTGCCATCTCCCCGCGTAAAGGCTTCTGGACCCTGCCCGCCGGCTTCATGGAGAACGCCGAGACCACCGTTGAAGCTGCTGCCCGCGAGACCCTCGAGGAGGCCTGCGCCGAAGTCAGCATTCACGGCCTCTACACCCTGATCAACCTACCGCATATCAATCAGGTCTACATGATCTTTCGTGCCGACCTGGCAGGCGGTTTTGCCGCCGGGCCCGAGAGCCTGGAAGTGGCGCTCTTCGAGGAGCACGAGATCCCCTGGGACGAGCTGGCCTTCCCCACCATCGAGCGTACGCTTCGCCATTTCTATGCCGACCGTGGCGGCAACGACTTTCCACTGCATATCAGCGATATTACCGCCGAGGATCGTGAACGCTACTTTGGGTCGGCCTGACAAGGATATTTCAGCGTGGACAAGTTCGAGGTGAAACTGGATCAGGCCGCTCGCGCCGCCTGGATGTCCTATGTCGGGGGCATCACGCAGGACGAGATCGCCAGCCAACTTGGCGTGTCGCGTCCAGGGGTGCAGCGACTGCTGGCGCTGGCGCGCCAGGAGGGGCTGATCAAGGTGCATATCGACCACCCCATCGCCGCCTGCATGACTCTGGCCAGTGCCATCCGCGAGCGCTTCGGTCTCGACTACTGCGACGTTGTCCCTGCCGAGGCCAGCGCCCCGGAGGGGGCGGCCTACTATCTGGCGGTGGCCGGCGCCGAGCGGGTCTCACGGCTGGTCGAGCGCAGCGAGCCGCTGACCCTGTCGCTGGGCACCGGGCGTTCGGTACGCGCCACGGTGGAGTCGCTGAGCCGTATCGAGCGGCCCCAGCACCGTTTCGTGTCGCTGGTCGGTAATGTCGCCCGGGATGGCTCATCCAACCGTTATGATGGCGTCATGGTGCTGGCTGACAAGACCGGCGGCCAGCGTTTCCTGCTGCCCTCGCCGGTAGTGGCGAGCACGGTGGAGGAGAAGGCCTCGCTGCAGCAGCAGCCGCTGTTTCAGGCCATCACCCAGGTCGCCCTGGAGGCCGAGGCGGCGTTCATCGGGATCGGGCGCATCGACCGTCAGGCCACGCTGTTTCAGGACCACTTCATCTCCGAGGCCGAGCTCGATGAGCTGCTCGGCATGCAGGCGGTGGGCGAGCTGCTGGGCTGGCCGATGACAGCCGACGGTGAGGTGGTCGACTGCTCGATCACCCGTCGCGTCACCAGTCTACCGCTGGAGATGTTTCGCTCCCAGCCGATCGTGGCGTTGGCCGGTGGGGTGGCCAAGGGCCCGGCGATCCTGGCTGCACTGCGCGGGGGCTGGCTCAAGGGGCTGGTGACCGATCAACTGGCGGCGCGCCATATCGTCGATAGCGAGTGTGGATCCCGCTAAGTGGCCGATGCCGTAACTCCACAGCGTTATTCAAGACTGGTGCATTCGGCACTCAGGTTCGATCGGCTCTGCCATGAGGTCTACCGCCTACGGAACTGAGCGCGCGAATAGTGTCGACTAGCGACGCAATCTACGGTGCTTAAACTTTTCAGTTACTATATCAATCTAGCGTCTTGACATACGGGTAGTACATGACTAAACGCAGCCAGGCAACGATTACCGATATTGCCAGGCACGTAGGCCTGACCAACATGACGGTGTCGCGTGCCTTGAACAAACCCGAAAAGGTCAAGCCAGAGACACGTGAGAAAATACTGGCTGCTGCAAGGGAGCTTGGCTATGTGCCGAATGCCTTCGCCAGCCATCTTCGCAGTCGCAAGAACCAACTGATCGGCCTGGTCACGGCTAGTGTAGATAATCCCTTTTATAGCGAAGTGATCAAGGCGGTTTCTCGTGCGGCCGAGGAGCGTGACTACACCATTATTCTGATTGATACGGATGGCTCGCCGGAGCGCGAGGAAGTGGCGATCGAAACCCTGCTCAGTTATCAGGTGGCCGGCATTATCCTGTCGCCTGTCTCCGACGCTGCCGGCTATCGCCCAGCCTATCTCGATCGTCTGCGTGCTACCCGCTTACCCGTGGTAATGCTGGATCGCACCTTGAACGTACCCGACTTCAGCCGTGCGGTACTGGACAACCGCTTGGCCGGGAGTCTGCTGGGTGAGCTGCTGGTGAAGAAGGGCATCCATCGGGTGCTGGCGTTGACGGGCCCGCGTGAATCGCGCATCACACAAGACCGGCTGGCCGGCCTCAAGACAGCCTTTGAGGTGGCCGGCGTCTCCCTGACGGTGGAACAGCGCCCCGGGGACTACACTCTGCAACCCGCCTATCGTGATATGGCCGATTACCTACGCCAGGGCAAGCTCCCCGACGCCGTATTTGGCTTCAATCAGCTGATTACGTTGGGCGCCATGCGTGCCCTGCATGATGCCCGTGTGTCCCGGGACGAGGTGATGGTCGTGGGCGTCGACCGTTTGCCTTATGCCGATATCTTCGAGGTATCAGTGCCCTGTGCTGCGCATGACACCTACCGGTTAGGGCACGAGGCATTCCGTATGCTCTTTGAACAGATCGAGGACCCCACGGCCACTGGTCGTGAGGTCGTGATCTCCGCCACGCTGATCTCCTCGAACGGAACCTGATTCGATCCGGCAGGGTACCCCAGTCCGGAGGGGCGGAGTGCTCGTTGGCGGTTTGGTCTTCGCGATCAGAGCATCGCCAAACGCTCGGCGATCAGTTCTTCCAGGCGATCCTGATCATCGGCGAAGCGACGAATACCCTCGGCCAGCTTGTCGTTGGCCATGGCATCCTGGTTGTGGCGCCAGCGGAAGGCGGAATCGGAGAGTGGGGTAGGACGGGGGCCGCCGTTGCGTGTCATGAGTACCTTGGGTTCCACCGCGCCCGCGGTGGTGGCGAGTTCTTCAAGAAGTGCCGGGGAGATGGTTAGCCGGGGGCAACCGGCGAGGGCCAGGACCTGGTCGGCGGTACGGAAGCTCGCGCCCATCACCACGGTGTCGAAGCCGCCCTGGCTGACCCGTTCGCAGACGCCGCGTACGAACTGGACGCCGGGATCGTTCTCGGGGGTGAAGTCCTGGCCGGTCTCCTTTTTGTACCAGTCGCTGACACGGCCGACGAACGGCGAGACGAGGAAAACGCCAGCATCGAAACACGCCTGGGCCTGGGCATCACTGAACAACAGCGTCAGGTTGCAGTTGATGCCCTCTTTTTCCAGCACCTCGGCGGCGCAGATGCCTTCCCATGTTGATGCCAGCTTGATCAGCACTCGATCCTTGGCCACGCCACGTTGCGCGTAGAGTTCGACCAGTTCGTGGGCCTTGCGGATGCTGGCCTGGGTGTCGAAGGAGAGCTTGGCGGCGACCTCAGTGGACACGCGGCCGGGCACCAGCTTGGCAATTTCGCTGCCCATGGCCACGGCGAGACGGTCCACGGCATGCTCTTCTCGCTGGTCGCCGCTCTTGGCTTTGACCGCCGCCAGTTCCTGGTCGATTAGCGTCTGGTAGCCCGGTAGTTCGAAAGCCTTGAGGATCAGCGAGGGATTGGTGGTGGCATCATGGGGTTGGTAGCGTTTGATGGCCTCTAGGTCGCCGGTGTCGGCGACCACTAGGGAGTGCTGTCGAAGGGCGTCGAGTCGTTGGGTCATGGAGTATCTTCCGCGCATGAGTGGTCAGCGATATACATGTCAGGTTCCTTTGCCAGCAGGGGATTAGTGAGACGTGAAACCACCATCGATCGGCAGGCAGGCGCCGCTGATCATCGACGCGGCCGGGCTCAGCAGAAAGGCCACCGGCAGGGCGACTTCCCGGGGGGTGGCGAAGCGGCCCAGGGGGATGGCGGCCAGCATCGGGTCGCGCTTGGCAGGGTCCGCCCAGGCACGTTCGGCCATGGGGGTCAGGGTCACCGTCGGGTTGACGCTGTTGACGCGGATGCCCTTGGGACCTAGTTCGAGGCACAGCACGCGGGTCATGGCATCCATCGCCGCCTTGGACGCGCAGTAGCCGAGATGGCCGGGCAGGGCGGCCATGGAAGCCTGGCTGGAGACGTTGACGATACTCCCTTGACGGCCGTGGGCGATCATATGGCGGGCCGCTTCCCGTGCCACTACGGCACTGGCGGTGACGTTGGTGGTCATGATGCTCTCGAGGTCCTTGGCCTTGATATCCAGGACCTCGTCGAGGATCGAGATGCCGGCACAGTTGACCAGGCCATCGAGCACGGGCATCTCGGCGAAGGCGGCAATGACCGCGGCCTCATCGGTGATGTCGACGGCCAGGGTGCGTGCCCCCAGCGCTTGCTCGAGTTCGGCGAGCTTGTCCCGGTTGCGACCGAACAGCACCAGCTCGGCACCGAGTTCTGCGAGAGCATGCGCGATATCGAGACCGATGCCGCTGGTCGCGCCCGTCACGAGTATGCGTTGGTTGTGGAGTTCGAAATTCATGATGTGGCGTCACTCGCTCGTTGTGTGGTCGGCATTGAGTCGATGCATGATCGGCTTGAGCGTCGGGTACAGCTGGCAGTACAGGGTGAAGAGCTTGTCGTAACGTCGCGCGGCGCCTTCAGAGGGGACACAGCGCTCAATCAAGGTGCCATGCGTTAGGGGCTGGGCCAGGTCGAGAAGGCCGACGGCCTGCCCGGCGAGTAAGCCGGCCCCCAGGGCCGCCTCAACACTCTCGCGGTAGGTGTAGACCGGCATACGCGTCACGTCGGCGATAATCTGCATCCACAGATCCGACTGTGTGGCGCCGCCGACCACGATGAGGTGGTCGTCCAACGTCACGCCCTGTTGGGTGCCCGCCTCCATGTTGTGTCGCAGGGCGAAGGTCACGCCTTCCAGCACGGCGCGATAGAGGTGATGGCGACGGTGATAGAGACTGAGGCCGATAAAGCTGGCGCTGGCTTTGGCCTCCCATACGGGGCTGCGCTCACCCATCAGGTAGGGCAGGAACAGCAGGCCATCGGCTCCCGGGGGAAGCTCGCGGGCAGCGGGTTCAAGGCGTTCGAAGGCGCTGCCCCCCTCGCCAGCGGCGGCCTTATCCTCACCACAGAAGGTATCGACATACCAACTGACCGAGGCGCCGGCGGTCAGGGCGCCGCCGAAGGTATACAGGTCGCGGTCGCTGTTCAGCACATGGGGCATGCTGATCAACCCTTGCCTGGCATCGACACGCTGGTTGATGACCCCCCAGCACATGCTGGTGCCGATCATGGCGACATGATTACCGGGCCGGGTCGCTCCCGCCGCCAGCGTCGCCATGGCGGCATCGACGCCACCGGCGACCACAGCAATGCCGCTGCGTAGACCCAATGGCTCGGCCACGGACGGCAGCAGGCCGCCAACCACCGCCCCTGAGTCCACCAGCCGAGACGGGAGCTTGTGGTGGTCGAGACCCAGGGCGTCGAGCATTTCCGTCGACCAGTTGCGTGCGGCCAGGTCGTAGATGCCGCCGATATTACCTGCGGAGCTGTGGTCGATGGCGATCTCGCCGCTCAGACGATAGTTGATGTAGCTATTCGGCGGCAGCAAGTAACGGGTTCGTGCCCAGACCTCAGGCTGCTCGGCCTTGAGCCACATCATCTTGGTGAAGCCGTAGTAGCTGTCCACTCCATTGCCGGTGATGTCACCCAGTCGAGCCAGGTCGATGTTCTCCTTGACCCACTGGACCTGGGCCTCTGCTCGGCGGTCCATCCAGATCAGACAGGGGTGCAGGGGGGTTATCTCGGCGTCGACGGGGATGCCTGAGCCGCCGTAGAGACTGCTGACGCACACGCCTTTGACACTGCCTGGATCGATCCCGGGATCGTTAAGGCAGCGATCCAGGCAGACAAGCACGGCCTGCCACCAGGTGTCCGGCCACTGCTCGGCCCATAGTGGGCGAGGGGTGTCGACCTGGTAGCCGTGGCTATGCTCAGCCAGGATCCGGCCCTGGGAGTCGATCACCAGGGCCTTGGTACTCTGGGTGCCTATATCGATACCGATGACGGTTTCCATACGGTTCTCCTCTTGTCGGCGCGGGGCTAACCCGCGCCGCAGCAGGTGCAGGGGCTCAGGGCGTGCGCTTGCGGCTGATATAGATCGCTAGCAGGATAATCAGGCCCTTGATGACGTTCTGGAGGTAGGGGGACACCCCCATCAGGTTAAGGCCGTTGTTGAGTACGCCGAGCAGCATGGCGCCGACCAGGGTGCCGAGAATCATGCCTCGCCCACCGGTGATAGCGGCGCCGCCCAGCACCACGGCGGCGATGGCATCGAGCTCGAAGCCGACCCCGGCGTTGGGCTGGCCGCTCATCAAGCGTGAGGTCAAGATCAACCCGGCAATGGCCGCGGTTGTGCCACTCAGGGTGTAGACCAGCAGCTTGTAGCGGGAGACGCGGATCCCGGACAGCCGGGTCGCCTCCTCATTGCCGCCGATGGCATACAGGTAGCGTCCGGTCGCCGTATGGTGGAGCAGCACAAAGCCGAGGGCGTAGACGCTGATCATGATCAGGATTGGCGTTTCGATGCCGGCCAGGCTGCCGCGGCCGAAGAAGGCAAATTCCGGGGGGAGGCCGGAAATGGGGTAGCCACCGGTGTAGATCAGGCCAAGCCCGCGGGCGATGCCCATGGTGGCCAGGGTGACGATAATGGGTGGCATGCCGGCAAAAGCGACAAAAAAGCCGTTGAAGGCCCCGAAACCTGCGCCTACCAATATGCCCAGCAAGATGGCGAGCGACGGCGGAACTCCGGCCACCATCAGTCCTGCCATGACCGTTCCCGACAAGGCCATTACCGGTCCCACCGAGAGGTCGATGCCGCCGGTGAGGATGGCGAGACTCATCCCCACCGCGATGATGGCGATAATCGACGTCTGGCGGGCCAGATTGACCTGGTTGCTCGCGGTCAGAAAGTTGTCGTTGATGAGCGCCATGGCAATGAAGACGACGATGAAACCGATCAGCGGGTAGAAGATCGGGGTACGGCGCCAGCTGGCCAGTCGATCCTTGCTGGAGCGACGGGCAATGCCGGGCGTTGAGTCGAGCTGGCTCATGAGCTGAGTCCCCCCGTGGCGTAATGCATGATGGATTGTGAATTGAGATCGTCGCCCTGCAGTTCGGCGGCGATGCGGCCCTGGTAGAAGACCGCCGCGCGATCGCACAGGCCAAGGATTTCCGGGAGTTCGGACGAAATCATGATGATCGACACGCCGCGGGCGGTGAGCTCCTTCATCAGGGCGTAGATCTCTGACTTGGCGCCGACATCAATGCCACGGGTGGGCTCATCGAAGATCAGCACCTTGCACTGGTGGCCCAGCCAGCGGGCGATGACCACCTTCTGCTGGTTGCCGCCGCTGAGGTCGCCGACCGGCGTCTCGGGGCTGGGGGCCTTGACCCGGACAGACTCCATCAAGGCGGCGGCCGTACTAGACTCCTGGCGGCGCTTGATCAGCGGCAAGGTGCCCTGAAACTGCGCCAAGTTGTTCAACGAGATGTTGTCGCGACACGAGAACGGCAGGATCAGTCCCTGAATCTTGCGGCTTTCCGGCAGCAGGCCGATCCCCAGCTTCAGGGCGGTGGCGGGATGGCGGAGCTTGGCAGGCTTGCCCTCCATACGGATCTTGGCATGCGTGGGGCGCGTCGCACCGATCAGCCCCATGGCCAGCTCCGTGCGACCGGACCCCACCAGGCCGGCAAAGCCGAGGATCTCACCGCGGTGGAGCTTTAATGAGTGTTCGGGGCCTTGGGCGTCCAGACGCAGGGACTCAACGTCCAGCACCACATCGTTGTAGTCGGCATCACAGCGCTGTTCGGGATAGAGGTTTTCGACGCGGCGTCCGACCATTTTCTCGATCAGGTCGTCGGGGGTGGTTGCGGCGACATCACAGTCGTGGACTTTCGCACCGTCACGCATCACGGTGACGCGATCGCAGATGGTGAATATCTCTTCCATATGGTGGGAGATGAATACCATGCCGACCTGCTGCTCGCGCAGCTTGCGCATGATGGTGAAGAGGTGATCGGCTTCGCTGGGCGTCAGGGTGGCTGTCGGCTCGTCGAGGACGAGGAGGCGGGCGTTCAGCGACAGAGCTTTGGCAATCTCGATAAACTGCTGGTCGGCGACACTCAAATCGACGATGTGACGGTCCAAGGGAATCGAGACCTTGAGGCGATCAAATAAGCGCTGCGCCTCGGCGATCATCCTGCGCCGGTCTCGCAGGCCGAACTTGTTACGCAATTCGCGGCCGAGAAAAATATTATCCACGGCATCCAGATCGGGTATCAGGCTGAACTCCTGGAAGATGATGCCGATACCTGCGTCGAGGGCGTCCTGATAGCCATTGAAATGGCGTGTTTCGCCGTTGATGGATATCTCACCCTCATCCTGTTGGTAGATGCCGCAGAGGATCTTCATCAGTGTGGATTTGCCGGCCCCGTTTTCGCCGAGAAGAGCATGCACCTCGCCAGCATGGACATCGAGCGATACATCCTGGAGGGCCCTCACCCCGGGAAACGATTTCGAGATATGTCTCAGGGAAAGCAGTGGAGTCATAGGGATACCCTCGTGTGCCGCCTCCTGGGCGGCACACGTCGTCGTCATCTGTGGTAGGGGGTTACCAGCTGAAATCGGCGGCCCTTTCGCGGTCGATCAGTTGTACGTCGATGGGGATTTCAGCCGGCGCAGTTTCGGCACCCCAGTGCTTGGCCAGCGCCAGGCCGAGTCCCACACGTACCATATCGGCGGGATATTGCGCCGAGGTGGCGATGAACGGCGAATCGCTCTTTTCGATCTCGGCCACCGCCTCGGGGTGGCCATCGACACTGACCAGCTTGATGTCCTGGCCACTGCTCTCGATGGCAATCAGGGCACCCAGGGAGCCGATATCATTGACGCTGAAGATGCCGCTGAGATTCGGATTAGCCTGGATAATGTTCTCCGTCACCGTCATTGCATGGGTACGCTCCTGACGGCCATTCTGCTTGGTGACGATCTCGATGCCGTCGTATTGATCAAGCGCGTCGGTGCAGCCTTCAATACGTTGCAGGATCGGTACGACCGGGATGCCGTCCAGCAGGGCCACCTGACCTTCACCACCGAGTTGCTCGGCCATGTATTCGCAGGCTAGGTAGCCGGCATCATAGTTCTTTGAACCCACGAAGCCATCCACGGGCCCCTCGGCCTGGGCATCGATGGCGACCGTGGTGACGCCGGCTTCCTTGGCAGATAATACCGCCGTTTCAACTCCGACGGAGTCGGCGGGGTTAAGCAGTAGAATGTCGATGCCTCGCTGGATCATGTCTTCGACGTCGCTGACCTGCTTGGAGACATCGTGGCGGGCATCGGTGACGATCACTTCAGCCCCCAAACTCTCGGCGGCGGTCTCGAGCGCCTCCTGCATGGTCACGAAGTACTCGTTGTTGAGCTCTTGAAAGGACATACCGATAGTCAGAGTATGCTCGTTGGCCGTTACGGCGCCAGTGGCCAGGGCAGTCCCGCCGGCGGCTACGAGAGCGGCTTTACGAACGTGTGATGCGATGTTGCTGATCTTCATGGTTGGCTCCAGGCGTTATTCTTGTCCGGTTTAGCGTTAACCGGTTTTGAGGTAATTGATATTGACATTGCTTTTTATGTTAACGTCAACATTTTGCAGGCTAGAAGGCTCCGACTGACAAATCAATAGGGCTGCGACCAATGTCTAGTTTCTCCTTATGTCTTTGCCAACTTTCCTTCTGCGAACTGTTTACATATCGAAATTGCTGGGCAGTACGACCATATCGCGAATGGTGACATTGCGAGGACGAGTCAGGATATACATGATCGCATCGGACACATCCGTTGGCTCGATGATGCTGCCGGACTCCTTAGCCTTGCGCAGATTTTCCTCCGGCCAGTCGGCAAGCAAAGCGCTGTTGACCGGACCGGGCGAGACCGAAGCGATGCGGATGCCATGTTTAAATACCTGCCGGCGCACCGTCTGGACGAAGCTGGTCATGGCCCATTTGGAGGAGGCGTAGACAGGTTCCCAAGGGACGGGGAAATGCCCTGCTACTGAGCTCGTCACAATGATATCGCCTGTTCCACGCTCGATCATGTGCGGCAGAATGTTATGGACGTTTTTCATCACGACGCTGACGTTCAGGCTCACCATCCGATCAATGGCGTCTGGATCGGTATCGAGTAGGTCGCCACCAATGTAGCTACCGGCATTGGCGTGGAAGATATCGAGCTGTCCTGCCTTCTCCAGGGTTTGTGAGAGAAGTGTCGCACAGGCCCGTGGGTCGAGTAGGTCGATGACCAGAGGAATCGCAGCATCGCCGAGCTCCTCGCAGATCACCCTCAGGGCGGTCTCATCGCGGTCTATGAGCACGACGCGAGCGCCTGATGAGAGCATTGCTTTGACAGTGGCCAGCCCGATCCCCGACGCTGCGCCGGTGACGGCTGCCACCTTGCCAGATAGATCACTAGACATAACATCTTCTCCTTAAATAACGACTGGGATGTGACGACTTGACGTCTTCTTCAAGTGTCTGAGGCAGTAAGTTTGTGATGATGTTGTCAAAATGTTAACGTCAACATTTTTGAAGCCTAGCCCCCCCCTAAGGACAAATCAATGAGGGTTAGACCAATGTCTAGCGTGATGGCTGAGGCGGGGTCAATATCGATGATATTTAAAATATCCACCCAAGCGCATGCGCGCTCAAACCTGATGGACAGCACGCAATGCCGGCGTATCTCTTTGTAGTGGTACTGGGCCAGGTAGGTTGTAGTGGTACTGGGCCAGGTAGGGGCGGAAGGTCCTGAAGGCCCGTGCCGGTGAGGCCCAGTGAACCTTGTCGGGCTCTTATAAGGGTAAAGCTTGTTCTAGCCGGCTTACCCTAAAGTATAAGCCCCGAGGCTTTGCTTTTTTTTGCTCTGCGTACGATCATTTGATCGATTGATGATCAAATTGATCAAATCAACTTGTGCAAAATAACAATGCCAAGCGTCACCAAGGAGCACTCCATGAAACTCTCTCACGCCTTGCCACTGGCGAGCCTGGCGGTGGCGGTCTCGGCCGCGGCCCAAGCCCAGGAAATCACCGTCGCCACGGTCAACAACAATGACATGGTGATCATGCAGAGCCTGACTGACGAGTTCGAGCAGGCGCATCCCGGCATTACCCTCAACTGGGTGGTGCTCGAAGAGAACGTGCTGCGTCAGCGTCTGACCACCGACATTGCCACCGGCGGTGGCCAGTTCGACGTGATGACCATCGGTACCTACGAAGCGCCGATCTGGGCCGAACGCGGCTGGCTGGTCCCCCTCGACGACCTGGCCGATGACTACCAGGTCGACGATCTGCTGCGCCCTGTACGCGATGGCCTCAGCCACAACGGCACCCTGCATGCGCTGCCGTTCTACGGCGAGAGTTCGATGCTCTACTACCGTACGGACCTGTTCGAGGAGCACGGCATCGAGATGCCGGAGCAGCCGAGCTGGAATGAAGTGTACGAGTGGGCTGGCCAGATCCATGATCCAGAGAACCGCCTCTACGGCATCTGTCTGCGTGGAAAGCCGGGCTGGGGCGAGAACATGGCCTTCGTTTCGACGCTGGTGAATACCTTTGGTGGCCGCTGGTTTGACGAGGACTGGAATCCCGAGATCAACTCACCCGAGTGGCAGGCGGCGATCGGCTTCTACGTCGACCTGATGAACAACTACGGCCCACCGGGCGCCAGCTCAAACGGCTTCAACGAGAACCAGGCACTGTTCTCCAGCGGTCGCTGTGGCATGTGGGTTGACGCCACCTCGGCAGCAGGCCGCATCTACGATTCGCGCGAGTCCAGTGTGGCCGATGTGCTCGGCTTCTCCCAGGCGCCGGTCGCCGAGACCCCCAAGGGCTCCCATTGGCTGTGGTCCTGGGCGCTGGCGATCCCGGCCTCTTCGGAAGAGCCGGATGCCGCCAAGCAGTTCATCACCTGGGCCACCTCCCAGGCGTACATCGAACTGGTCGGCGAGACTGAAGGCTGGACCAGCGTGCCGCCGGGTACTCGTGCCTCGACTTATGAGGACGAGCGCTATATTGAGGCGGCGCCGTTCGCCAGCTTCGTGCTCGAGGCGATGCAAAACGCCGACCCCACTGACTCGACGCTCAAGCCGTCCCCTTACATAGGGGTGCAGTTCGTCGGCATTCCCGAGTTCCAGGCCATCGGCACCCAGGTGGGCCAGTCGATCGCCGCGGCGCTGACCGGGCAGATGCCGGTGGAGCAGGCCCTGGAGTCGGCACAGCGCAATGCCGAGCGTGCCATGCGTCAGGCGGGCTACTACGACTGACCGCCCATCGCCGGCCGGATAGTACCGGCCGGCCTCTCATTCCCATCCGAAGTGGTCAATATCATGCGTACTCGAGCTTCCGGGCGCACCGTAGGCGGCCTGCGTTCGCTGTCGCTGCAGGCACCCGCCGTCACGCTGCTGCTGATCTGGATGCTGATCCCACTGGGCATGACCCTGTGGTTCTCCTTCCAGCGCTACAACCTGATGATGCCGGGAATGGAGCAGTTCGCCGGCCTGGAAAACTATGAATACCTGCTCACCGACCCGGCGCTGTGGCGGGCCATGGGCAACACGCTTGTGCTGGTTGGTTCGGTGCTGGCGATCTCGGTGATCGGCGGAACCCTGCTGGCAGTGCTCTATCAGCAGGAGTTCTTCGGCCGCGGTGTGGCCCGCGTGCTGGCGATCTCGCCGTTCTTCATCATGCCGACAGTCAGCGCACTGATCTGGCAGAACATGATGATGCACCCGGTCAACGGTGTGCTGGCCTGGTTCCTGGGGTTGTTCGGACTGCCGGCGATCGACTGGTTCTCCTCCTTCCCACTGCTGTCAATCATCATCATCGTCGCCTGGCAGTGGCTGCCGTTCGCGCTGCTGATTCTGCTCACTGCCATGCAGTCGCTGGACGAGGACCAGGTCGAGGCGGCGCGCATGGACGGGGCCGGTCCGGTGGCGGTGTTCTTCTTTATCACCCTGCCGCACCTCAAGCGCGCCATCAGCGTGGTGATCATGATCCAGATGATCTTCCTGCTGACGATCTTCGC
>ERZ869909.987-NODE-987-length-26086-cov-82.081895_pt1 | contig 26086 bp, 24 predicted proteins | sample MGYA00520892_ERZ869909 | MGnify/ENA primary metagenome ERZ869909 (study PRJEB32215, sample SAMEA104723947) | bioreactor metagenome | biome: bioreactor; feature: anaerobic bioreactor; material: water | place: China | collected 2015-03-12 ... | reverse complement strand
CGCCAGCCCGCGCACTGCGCTGGACCTTCTTGCGCGCATCCAGAAGCACACCGCCCATATCGGCGACCGCACATTCAACGGCACCAGCAAAACCACACAGGAGCAGCTCGATCTCTTCGAGGCCATGGGCCTCAAAAAACCCGCCTGACCGGCGCTGTAGTCACACAAACACGATTTCCGTGTGAACAATATCAATCACTTACGCGATTAACTGTCGAACCTGGGGTCTATGTGTTGAGGATGTCTTGCGGGTTGATCGCTTTTGCGATCAACCCGTTTCGCCACGTCTGAAACAGTAAAGACCCGCCTTATCGGCGGGTCTTTGGTTTCCTGAGGCTGCGGCACGGCCCCGCGGGCTGTTCAATGCGCGGTCTGCGGGGTTTCTGCCGCTCGACGCGCAATCTGGGCTGCCTGCGCAGCCTCTTCAGCGGCGGCGTCCCAGTCGATGGGTTCGGGCATGCGCACCAGCGCGTGCTTGAGCACTTCGCGGACATTGCTGACCGGCACGATCTCCAGCCCCGCTTTCACATTATCGGGGATCTCGGGCAGATCCTTGGCATTCTCCTGCGGGATAAGCACCTTGGTGATGCCCCCGCGCAAGGCAGCCAGAAGCTTCTCCTTCAACCCGCCGATCGCCAGCACATTGCCGCGCAGGGTTACCTCGCCGGTCATGGCGACGTTTTTGCGCACCGGAATGCCGGTCACGACTGAAACAATGGACGTGACCATGGCGATCCCCGCGCTGGGGCCGTCCTTTGGCGTCGCGCCTTCGGGAACGTGGACATGGATATCCATCAGATCGAACCTCGGCGGCTTCACTCCCAGTTCGGGCGAGATGGAACGCACGAAGCTGTTTGCCGCTTCGATGGATTCCTTCATCACGTCGCCGAGCTTGCCGGTGGTTTTCATCCGGCCCTTGCCCGGCAGCTTCAGGGCTTCGATCTGCAACAGATCGCCACCCACGCTGGTCCAGGCCAGCCCGGTCACCACGCCAACCTGGTCTTCCTTTTCGGCCAGCCCGTAGCGGTGGCGCGGCACGCCCAGAAAATCAGCAAGATTCCCGGCGTTTACCCGAACCTGCTTTTCCTCGCCCTTGATGATCCGAGTCACCGCCTTGCGCGCGATCTTGCTCAACTCACGCTCGAAATTCCGCACCCCGGCCTCGCGCGTGTAATAGCGCAGGATATCGGTAAGCGCGTCATCCGAGACTTCCAGTTCGCCCTTGCGCAGGGCGTGGTTCTTGATCGCCTTTGGCAAAAGGTGGCGGCGCGCGATCTCGGTCTTCTCGTCTTCGGTATAGCCCGAAAGCGGGATGATCTCCATCCGGTCCAGCAGGGGCCCCGGCATGTTGTAGCTGTTTGCGGTGGTGATGAACATCACGTTCGACAGATCGTATTCCACCTCAAGATAGTGGTCAACGAAGGTTGCGTTCTGTTCGGGGTCCAGCACCTCCAGCATCGCGCTGGCAGGATCGCCGCGGAAATCCTGGCCCATCTTGTCGATTTCATCGAGCAGGATCAGCGGGTTGGTGGTTTTTGCCTTCTTCATCGCCTGGATGATCTTGCCGGGCATCGAACCGATATAGGTGCGCCGGTGACCGCGGATTTCCGACTCGTCCCGCACGCCGCCCAGCGAGATGCGGATGAACTCGCGCCCCGTGGCCTTGGCGACCGAGCGGCCCAGGCTGGTCTTGCCCACGCCCGGCGGGCCGACAAGGCACAGGATCGGCCCGCGCAGCTTGCTTGAGCGCGCCTGGACCGCCAGATATTCGACAATGCGTTCCTTGACCTTTTCAAGGCTGTAGTGATCGGCATCAAGGATCTGCTGGGCGCGGCCCAGATCCTTCTTCACGCGGCTGCGCTTTCCCCAGGGCAGCGACAGAAGCCAGTCCAGATAGTTGCGCACAACCGTGGCTTCGGCTGACATCGGCGACATGGACTTGAGCTTCTTCAGCTCGGCATGCGCTTTCTCGCGCGCTTCCTTGGTGAACTTGGTTTGTGCGATCCGTGCTTCCAGTTCGCCCAGCTCGTTCTGGCCCTCGTCGCCATCGCCCAGTTCCTTCTGAATGGCCTTCATCTGCTCATTCAGGTAGTATTCGCGCTGCGTGCGCTCCATCTGGTTCTTGACGCGGCTCTTGATCTTGCGCTCGACCTGCAGGACAGAGATTTCGCTCTCCATCAGCGTATAGACCTTTTCAAGCCGGGTATCGATGCGCAGGGTCTCCAGCAATTCCTGCTTGTTCGCCACCTCGATTCCCAGATGTCCAGCGGCCAGATCGGCCAGCTTGCCCGGATCGGTCGCATCGGCAATAGCGGCCAACGCTTCTTCGGGGACATTGCGGCGGATCTTGGCGTAGCGCTCGAAATCTTCACTGACCGAACGCACCAGCGCCGTCACCGCGTTGGCATCGCCCATTTCCTCTTCCAGCGGCCGGGCCTCGGCCTCGAAATGCTGGTCGTTGTCCACGAACTGCTCCAGCGAAACGCGGGTCTTGCCCTCGACCAGCACCTTCACGGTGCCGTCAGGCAGCTTGAGAAGTTGCAACACATTCGCCAGCACACCGATCCGATACATCCCCTCCGGGCCCGGGTCTTCGGCGGCGTGGTCCACCTGGGTGACAAGAAGTATCTGCTTGTCATCGCGCATCACCGTTTCCAGCGCGCGGACCGATTTGTCACGCCCGACGAACAGCGGCACGATCATGTACGGAAACACCACCATGTCGCGCAACGGCAAGACCGGGTAACTGTTTGTTTCGACTGCCATCAATCTTCCTCAACTCTTCTTGCGGGGCTGCATTCCGTATTACGCTGCCCGGATATGCCCATATCTGGGGTATCCCTCGCCCGTTTTCAACTCACCACGCCCGCCGGTATGTTTCCGCTATATGGCAAATCTTTGGCTCAACCGGGTGATTTTATCGACAGGCGCACCTCTGGTTATCAGTTTGTCAACAGTTCCGAAACCAGATCACTGCGCTGCCAATAGTGCACCAGATCATCACTGCAGCGCCGCGATGCCACGAGACGGAACCGATGCGTTCCGATCTCGGTCACGTCCATGGCGCCCAGACCGGCCGTGCCGTCGGCCCCGAAAACCAGCCCGGCGCTGAACACCACCATCTCGTCAACCAGCCCGGCGCGCATCAGGCTGGCTGCCAGCCCGCCACCACCCTCACAAAACAGGCGGGTGATGCCCCGCGCGCCAAGTCGCTGCAACGCATCGGCAATGTCCAGCCGCCCCAGAGCGTCGTTCTCGCAGGCAATCAGCGTGGCCCCTGCCCGGCTCCAGTCATTACGTGCGGCAATTGAAGCCTGTGGCCCATGCAACATCCAGACCGGAGCCTCCCTGGCGGTGGCGCCAAGGCGCCCGCAGGCACAAACACCCAACCGGCTGTCGGTCACCATCCGCACAGGCTGATGTGCCACACCCAGTTCGCGCACCCGCAGATCGGGGTCATCGGCGCGCGCGGTGCCGGCACCGACGATCACCGCGTCATGGCGTGCGCGCAGCATATGCACCGCGCGGCGCGCCTGCGGTCCGGTGATCCAGCGGCTGAGCCCGGCCGCCGTGGCGATCCTGCCGTCAAGCGTCAGCGCCAGCTTCAGCGTCACCATGGGGCGGCCCTTGTGGATGCGCGTCAGGAATCCTGCATTCGCCAGAGCGGCTGCCTCGGCCTCGACCCCTTCGCGCACCGTGATGCCCGCCGCCCGCAGCATGGCATGGCCCTGACCCGAAACGCGCGGATCAGGGTCTTTCAGGGCCGTGACCACCCGCGCCACACCCGCCGCAATCAGCGCCGAGGCACAGGGCGGCGTCTTGCCGGTATGGGAACAGGGCTCAAGGCTGACATAAGCCGTTGCGCCGTGTGCGGCGGCGCCCGCCTGTGCCAGCGCTCCCACCTCGGCATGGGGCCGCCCGCCAGGCTGCGTCCAGCCGCGACCGACGATCACATCGCCCCGCACGATCACGCATCCGACGGCAGGGTTGGGCCAGACCTGCCCCAGGCCTCGCTTGCCAAGTTCAATCGCCAGCCGCATGAAACGGCTGTCGTCAACGGCATTCATCTTCCTCACCCCTTGATCCATCCGCCCCGGCCCGCTCCAAACCCGGACCTTGAGCGGTTCACTCTTCGGCGAGTCCTTGCGGGCGCAGTTCGGACACGAATTTATCGAAATCGTCCGCCGCCTGGAAGTTCTTGTAAACGCTGGCAAAACGAACATAAGCCACCGTGTCGATCCGGGCCAGCGTTTCCATCACGATCTCGCCGATCGTGCGCGAAGGGACATCCGTCTCACCCATCGACTCCAGCCGCCGCACGATACCCGACAACATCTGGTCGATGCGCTCCGGCTCAATCGGGCGCTTCTGCATGGCGATGCGCACCGAACGCTCCAGCTTGTCGCGGTCAAACGGCTCACGCCGGCCCGAAGTTTTCACAACCACCAGATCGCGCAATTGCACCCGCTCATAGGTGGTGAACCTTCCGCCACAAGCCGGGCAGAAACGACGACGGCGAATGGCGACATGGTCTTCGGCAGGGCGTGAATCCTTGACCTGGGTATCGACATTACCGCAAAACGGACAGCGCATGACCTCTCCCTCGGGGTGGCGACGGGGTTTTCCACAGGGACTATAGGGGTACCGCCATAGATTGGGTAGTGAAAAAAAACCACCCCCAGATCAAGCGCCCCGCCTGTTGCAGCACAGACTCACCCCGGCGGGCGCGATCAATTGACCACCACCACCCGCATATTGGCCGTCCCCTCCTCCTGTACCATGGCAAACAGGATCCGCGCATTATCCGGATGCAGACGCACACAACCGGCACTGGCCGGGCGGCCAAGCCGGCTGATCTGGTCGGTGCCGTGGATGGCGTAATGGCCGTGATAAAAGATCGAATACGGCATCGGCGCGTTGTTGTAGCGGCTGGAGCGGTGGTTGCGCGACAGCCATTGCGCGGTCCAACTGCCGGTGGGGGTAATCCTGCCGGACCGTGCGGTGGATACGGGCCATTCGTAAAGCAGCTGGCCATCGCGATAGACATGCATGGTCTGCATGCTGATCGATACCCGCGCAACAATCCGGTCGGCCAGCGCCATCCCGGGCAGAAGCGCCAGAAGCACCGCAAGAAGAAGGGGCGGAAAAGGCAATTTCATCATGCACCCAGAAATCCGAACAACCGCGCACAAGCTACAGGAAACAGGGCATTTTTGCGTAGTCCCGGGCCGATCTGTCAAGAAAATTGCGAAACAGGCGAACCTCGTGCGCCCGCATGGCGCACCGGTCACCGGTTCAGCCCTGTTCGATCCGTCCGTCACGCAGATGAAGTACCCGGTCCATTCGTGCGGCCAGCGCCAGGTTGTGCGTGGCAATCAGCGCCGAGAGCCCGGTCGTACGCACCAGTTCCATCAGCATCTCAAACACCTGATCCGATGTCGCCGGATCCAGGTTGCCTGTCGGCTCGTCGGCCAGTAACAGTTGCGGCGCGTTGGCCATGGCCCGGCAAAAGGCGACCCTTTGCTGCTCGCCCCCCGACAACTGCGCGGGGCGATGCCCGGCACGATCGGCCAGTCCCACACGCGTCAGCAGATCATGCGCGCGGGCCTCGGCATCGGCGCGTGGCACAGCATTGGCAAGCTGCGGCAACGAGACGTTTTCCATAGCCGTGAACTCGGGCAGCAGATGGTGGAACTGATAGATGAACCCCACCTGCCCACGCCGCGCCGCCGTGCGGGCACGGTCGCCAAAGCGTGTCATGTCCAGCCCGTCGATCACCACGCGCCCGCTGTCGGGCGTATCCAGAAGCCCCGCGATATGCAGAAGCGTCGATTTTCCCGCGCCCGAAGGAGCAACCAACGCTACAACCTCGCCGCGTTGCAACACCAGATCGGCGCCGGACAGCACGCGCACCGGCTCGGCCGCGCCACGCGCATAGGTCTTGGTGATCGCCTCAAGCACCAGCACCGGCTCATTCATAGCGCAGCGCCTCCACCGGGTTCATTCTTGCAGCCCGCCGCGCCGGAAAGATCGTCACACCGAACGACAGCGCCAGCGACAGGCTTACCGCCTTGAGTACGTCTTCCAGTCGCAACTGCGCTGGCAGCGCATAGATGCCCCGTATCGACGGATCCCAGACGCCGCCGCCCGACAGGTAGTTAACAGTGGCAAAGATCGGATCGATATAGATCGTGAACAGGACACCCAGCACCACGCCCAGCACCGTCCCGATCACCCCCACCGAGGCACCGCAGATAAAGAACACCCGCAATACCGACCCCTCGCTCAACCCCATGGTGCGCAGGATGCCGATATCGCGGCCCTTGTTCTTGACCAGCATGATCAGCCCCGAAATGATATTCATCGCCGCGATCAGAACCAGAATGGACAGGATGACAAACATCACGTTGTCCTCGATATCCAGCGCGCGCAGAAACCCGCCTGCGCTGTCGCGCCAGGTCCAGAGCATCGCGCGCTCACCGCCCGCGCGCATCAGCGCCAGCGCCAGTTCATCCACCCGTTCGGGGTTGGCAACCATGACCTCCATCTCATCGGCCACACCATCGCGGTTGAAATAGCTCTGCGCCTCGGCGAAGGGCATGTAGACCCGCGTCCGGTCGATGTCATAGCGCCCGGCGGTAAAGATATAGACCACCTCATAGGCATTGATCCGCGGGCTGGTGCCAAAGGCGGTCTGCGCGCCCTCGGGCGAGATCAGGCGGATGCGGTCACCCACCGTGACATTCAGCTCACGCGCCACGCCCGAGCCGATGGCAATGCCTTCGTCGAAACGCTCGATATCGCCGCGCCGGGCTTCGGGATTGGCGACACGCGGGATGGTCAGAAGGTTCTCATGGCTGATGCCAAACACCTCCACGCCGGCCGAGCGCCCTTCGCGGCTGGCCATTACCTGGCCCTTGACCAGCGGCGCCACCCGGATCACACCGGGAACCGCGGCAAGGCGTGCGGCCATCTCGTCATACTCGTCGATGACCCTTGAGAGCTGACCGTTCGGCGTGACCACGGCCGAGTTATAGACCGTCACATGGGCATTCGCGCCCAGAATGGTATCGACAAATTCCGCCCGAAAACCCGAACGCACGGCCAGCGTGGCAATCAATGCGAAAACCGCCAGGGTGATGCCGATCAGGCTGATCAAGGTCATCACACTCACGCCACCCTCGGCGCGGCGCGCACGCAGGTAACGCCAGGCGATCATCCATTCGAAGGCAGCAAAGGGCGGAGTTCGTCCGGTCATGTCATTCCTGGAAAGCTTCAGGGCAAGAGTGTTTCAGGCTCGGTGCACCGTCACCGCAAAGTGCCGTCCGGTCAAGGGCGAACCGGCCCCTGCATAGGAAGCCGCGCCCCTTCATCTTGCCATAAATACGCCGGGGGGGTGAGGGCCGCAGGTCCGAGGGGGGCAGCGCCCCCCTTCCCCGCCACAGGGCGCATGGGTCGCCACTCTGACAGGCTTACCAGCCCGCGTAAATCTGCACCAGCCGCTCCACCGCCGCTTCGGGCGTCAACTCTTCGCTCTCGCCATTGCGGCGGCAGGTCAGTTCGACCACACCCTTGGCCAGCCCGCGCGGCCCCACCGTGATGCGCCAGGGCAGGCCGATCAGATCCATTGTGGCAAATTTCGCGCCCGCGCGTTCGTCGCGGTCATCGTAAAGCGCGGTCAGCCCCCTGGCTTCGAGCGCCTGGTAGAGCGCATCGCAGGCCCCGTCGGCCGCCGCATCCCCCTGCTTGAGGTTGACGATACCGGCATGGAAGGGCGTTACGCCTTCGGGCCAGATGATCCCCTTCTCGTCATGGCTCGCCTCGATGATCGCGCCCAGCAGGCGGCTGACACCAATCCCGTGCGAGCCCATCTCGACCGGCACGCGGCTGCCGTCAGCGGTCACCACCGTGGCGCCCATCGCCTCGGAATATTTGGTGCCGAAGTAGAAGATCTGCCCGACCTCGATGCCCCGGCCCACCTTGCGGTGCTCTTCGGGGATCTCGTTGAACAAAGCCTCTTCATGCGTTTCATCGGTGCGGGCATAGAGACTTGTGAACTCGGCGCAGATATCGGCGACCTCGGCGCGGTTGTCGAAATCGACCGCCCGGTCACCCATCTTCAGCCCGGTCACCCGGTCATCGTAGAACACTTCCGATTCGCCGGTCTGGGCGAGCACCAGGAATTCATGCGTGTTGTCGCCGCCGATGGGGCCCGAGGCCGCGCGCATCGGAATCGCCGTCAGCCCCATGCGTTCATAGGTGCGCAGGTAAGCGACCATATGGCGGTTGTAGGCGTGCAGGGCGGCCTCCCTGTCGACGTCGAAGTTGTAGCCGTCCTTCATCAGGAACTCGCGCCCGCGCATCACGCCGAAACGCGGGCGGATCTCGTCGCGGAATTTCCACTGGATGTGATAGAGCGTCAGCGGCAGATCCTTGTAGCTGCCGACATGGGCGCGGAAGATATCGGTAATCATCTCCTCATTGGTCGGCCCGTAGAGCAGGTCACGCTTGTGGCGGTCCTGGATCCGCAGCATTTCCTGCCCGTAATCATCATAGCGGCCGGATTCCCGCCACAGATCGGCCGGTTGCAGCGTGGGCATGAGAAGCGGGATATGCCCCGCGCGCTCCTGCTCCTGATGCACGATCGCCTCGATACGCTTCAGCACGCGATACCCCAGCGGAAGCCAGGAATAGATGCCGGCAGCCTGCTGACGGATCATGCCCGCGCGCAGCATCAGGCGGTGGCTGACGATCTGCGCCTCGGCGGGCGTTTCCTTGAGGACGGGCAGGAAGTAGCGGGAAAGGCGCATTGGTGAATCCATGGTCTGGAGCATTTGGCCATGGGTGTAGGTAAATCGCGCGCAACAGGCAAGGCCGCTTGCCTCTGACCGGTTGCGGGACGGGGGGCTGTCTGCCCCCCACGCCGCTGCGCGGCTCCCCCCGAGGATATTTCTGAACAGATGAAGGGGCCGCGCTTGCGTTGACTTCAGGGTTCCGACGCGACAACCTTTTTCAAACCGCCACAGGAGGACGCCTGATGCAGAAACTGCAATCCCAGGGGATACATCATATCACGCTGGTTGGTGCCGACCGCCAGACCTTGATCGATTTCTGGGAAGGCGTGCTGGGCATGCCCTTCGTATTCGAGCAGCCCAACCTCGACCAGGCCAGCGACAGCCATCTTTACTTCGATCCGGGCGACGGGCGGCTGGTCACCGTTTTTACCAACGAGGCGCGCAAGCCCGATCCGAAGCGCGGCCGGACCGAGCCGGGTGCAGTGCATCATATCGCGATCAGTGTATCGAAAGCGACGTTCTCGCAGGCGATCGCGCGGCTCGACGCGCGCGGGATAAAGCATAGTGGCATCAAGGACCGTGGCTTCATGGATTCGATCTATTTCAAGGATCCGCTGGGGCTGACAATCGAACTGGCCGCTTATCGGTTCGAACCGCCCCAAGGATACACCCATGCCGATGTGCTGCTGGAGTCGCACAAGATCCGCGTGGCGCGCGGCGATTATGCGATCGCCGAGGTGCATCTGGCCGATGCGATCGAAGCCCTGATCGCGCGGCGGTGCGAGAGCCTGTCGCAAGACCGCAGCGCCAAGGATCCCTGGCGCCTGCGCTGACCCTTTCTGTGGCGCGGCGAATTGTTCTTGCCGATGGCGCGCGGGCCATGCTTTTGTGCCACTGGACGCCGCGCGCCAGATGGCCCGCCCGTACCCAACCCAGGAGAGGAGAGAGACATGATCAACCTGAAACGCCCCGCCGGGGCGCTGTCACTGGCTGCCGCGATGATGATGAGCGCCGGTGTCGCAGCGGCCGAGACCCGCGTGACGCTGAAATCGGCCTCGGCCACATCCTCTTACTACGTGATGATGGTGCAGTTGGGCGAGATGCTGCGCGCGCAATCGAACGGCGCGATTCTGCCAACGGTGGAAGAAAGCCAGGGATCGGTGCAGAACGTGGCCGAGGCCGGGCGACGCCCGGGGGCGTTCCTGTTCACCTCGCCGCCAAACCTGATCGCCAGTGCCATCGCCGGGAACGAGCCCTTTGAGCGCGGCGGCGATTTCGAGGCGATCCGTACGCTGTTCCCCATGCCCTTCATCACCATTCATCTGGTCGTGCGCGCCGACAGCGACATCCATTCGGTGAGCGATCTGGCCGGGCGCAGCTTCATTTCCGGCGGGACCGGCACCTTCTGCCAGCGCCAGATTGCCGGGATATTCGACACGCTGGGCATCGGCGACAGCGTGACCGCCCCCGAGATGGAGCTTTCGGGTGCACCTGCGGCCTTGCGCAACAATCAGGTCGATGGCTATGCCACCTGCTCGTCGCATCCCACCCCGCAGGTGCAGGAACTGGCGGCCACGCTGCCGGTGCGTATCCTGTCCTTCTCGGAAGACGAGCGCGCGCAGATCATGGAGGCCAATCCCGGCGCAGGGGCGGTGGCGATCAGCGCGGGCACCTATGCAGGCATCAATGAGGACATCGCTACCATGGCCGTGCCGGTCGGCGCCTATGCCACCAATATGGATGATGAAACCGCATTGGCCATCGTCACGGCCTTCTGGGAGCAGCGCGAGGGCCTGGCCGAAACCAACCCCTGGTGGGCTGGCGTGACGCCCGATCTGGTGCCGCAACTGGGCGCGCCACTGCATCCCGGTGTCGACGGATTCTATGCCGAACGCGGCATCGCCATGCCGTGAACTGCTGACCGGCGGCGGCGCAGTCAGTAAACGGGGCCGGGGTTTCTGCACCCCGGCCCTTGTTTGCGAGGCAAGCGTCGCAGGGCGTATTTTTTGCAAGATGAAGGACAGGACAGCGCGATGACAGGACGGGTGCGGCTTTCGACCGAGGTGGATGGCGTTGGTTTCGGGGTGGTGGCGCTGTTGCTTGCGGCGCTGTCGGTGGGTTTTCACATCTACAACGCCTTTGCCGGTCTGATCCCCAACCTGATCACCCGCCCCATGCATCTGGCGCTCGCCCTGCCCTGGATCTTCCTGTTGGGCCAGCCCGCCGGGGGCACGCGGCTGCGGCAAGTGTCGGGCTGGGTTTTCACGGTGCTGGGCGTGTTGCTCTGTGGCTATATCATCGTCAACCGGCGCGATCTGGTGCATCAATACGGCGCGCTGGAGGGTTGGGGGCAGTTGGCGGTGGCCGCGCTTCTGATCGTCGTGGTGCTGGAAATGGCGCGCCGGGCGATCAAGATCGTGCTGCCCGCGGTGGCGGCGCTGGTGCTGGCCTATGCGTTCCTGGGCGACAACATTCCAGGCTATTTCGGCCATGGCGGCATGCCGGTGGATTATCTTCTGGGTACGCTGACGATTACCGAAGGCGGGCTTTGGGGATCATTGACCGGCACCTCTGTCGATACGATCGCGATGTTCGTGATCCTCGGCGGGTTCATCTCGGCCGGTCAGGCAGGCGTGGGGTTCATGGCATTCGCCACCCAGATTGCAGGGAGGGCGCGCGCCGGGGCGGCGAAGGTGGCGATCCTGTCTTCGGCCTTCTACGGTTCGATTTCCGGAGTGGCGGCGGCCAACACCGCAACCACCGGCATGATCACCATTCCGGCAATGAAAAAGCTTGGCTATCCGCGCGCCATGGCGGCCTCGGTGGAAGCCGTGGCATCGACTGGCGGGCAGATCTTGCCGCCGGTGATGGGCGCGGGCGTTTTCGTCATGGCCGAACTGGTGCGCGTGCCCTATACCGAGATCATGATAGCGGCACTTCTGCCCGCGCTTCTGTTCTTCCTCACCGCCTGGTTCGGGGTTCATGTCTACGCCCTGCGCCACAATCTCGCCGCCCTGCCGCGCGAGGCACTGCCCGGCTGGATGGCGGTGGGGCGTTCGGTGCCGTTCTTCCTGCTGCCGTTTTCCATCCTGATCGGCACGCTGGCGTTTACCTCCTACACGCTGGCCTATGCCGCCGTTTTCGCCACCTTCATCACCTGGCTGACGCTGATCTTCGAGCCCGATGGCAGCCTGTCGCTTTCAGGCTGGTGGAACCGCACCCTGATCGCCCTGATCACCGCCGCGCAGCAGGTGGCGATCATCGCCGCCGTGATCATCTGCGCGGGGATCGTGGTGGGCGTGTTCAACATGACCGGGCTCGGGGTGAAGCTGACCTCGGTGATCCTCTCGGCCTCGGGCAACACGCTGTGGATCGCGCTTTTGCTGACCGCGCTGGCCGGGCTGGTGCTGGGGATGGAACTGCCGACGACCGCGGCCTATGTCATCTGCGCCGCCGTTGCCGCGCCCGCGCTGGTAGGGATGGGCGTGCCCGAACTTTACGCGCATCTGTTCGTCTTCTGGTATGCGCTTTTGTGCACCATCACGCCACCGGTCTGCGGCAATGTCTTCATCGCCGCCGCCATCGCGCAAACACCCTGGCTGCCGGTGGCCGGCAATGCGATGCGGCTGGGCGCGGGGCTGTTCATCGTGCCCCTGGCCTTCATCGCCAACCCCGACCTGTTGCAACTGGCGGCCACGCCATGGGCAGCGCTGGGGGCGATGGCCAAGATTGCCGCGGGCCTGTGGCTGATCAGCTTTGCGGTGATCGGTGCGGTGAAGCGCCCGGTACTGGAGTGGTCGCGCCTGATCGCCGGGCCGCTGGGGCTGGCGGTGATCTTCCTCATCTGAGGTTTTCTCTTGCATCAAACCCGGCGCGCGGGCAGATAGCAGGCTCGCCAACGACGCACGAGGAGTCGCGCTGCGTGTCGCACCCCGAAGCCATCGAACTGAGCGGGCTCACCCTGTCGCGCGATGCACGCAGGGTCATCGACGCGCTGAGCCTGACACTGACCGAAAAACGTATCGGCATCGTCGGGCGCAACGGCTCGGGCAAAAGCACGTTGTTGCGGCTGATTGCCGGGTTGCAGGCGCCCGATTCGGGGCAGGTGCGCGTGCATGGCGTGGATGTGATGCGCGAGCGCAAGGCCACCATCGGCGCGTTGGGCATCCTGTTTCAGAACCCCGATCATCAGATCATCTTTCCCACCGTGGAAGAGGAAATCGCCTTTGGCCTGACCCAACTCGGCTCGCCGCGCCCCGAGGCCCGAACCCGTGCCCGCGCTGTGCTGGAAGCGCATGGCCGCGCAGAATGGGCCATGCGCGCCACCCAAACCCTGTCGCAGGGCCAGCGCCACTATCTGTGCCTCATGGCAGTTCTGGCGATGGAGCCAGCGGTGATCTTGCTGGACGAGCCGTTCACCGGCCTCGACATCCCCACAACGATGCAACTGAACCGCACGCTTGACGCATTGGCCCAGCAGGTGGTGCTGGTTACCCATGATCCGGAGCTGCTGGTGCATTTTGACCGCGTCCTGTGGCTTGACGAGGGACGCCTGCGCGCCGATGGTGCCGCCGGTGACGTGCTGCCCCGTTTCACCGAGGCGATGCACCAGATGGGAGAGGCCGATCCATGCTGGCAATGACGCTGGAACAACCGACATGGCTACATCATTGGCCCGCCGGGCTGAAGATGGCGGTGATGGCGGCGGCGATGGTGGCGTTCCTGCCGGTGACAGAGCCGGTGGTGATTGGCGCACTGGTAGCCGCCACCGCAGCGCTTTATGCCAGCCTCGGCACCCCTGCCCTGCGGCGCGGATTGCGCCTGCTCAGGCCGCTCCTGCTGGTTCTGGCGGTGATCATGGCCTGGCATCTGATCATCGGCGCGCCGCGTCAGGGCGCGGTGATCTGCCTGCGCATTCTGGGGCTGGTGGCGCTGGCCAATCTGGTGACGCTGACCACCCGCCTTGACGACATGACCGCCGTGCTGGAGCGCCTGTTGTCGCCCTTCAGGCGGCTGGGCCTGAACACCGCCGCCGTCAGTCTTGCGCTGGCGCTGGTCATCCGTTGCGTCCCCGTGCTGACCCAGAAGGGCAACGCACTCATGGAAGCCTGGCGCGCCCGCTCGCCCCGGCGCACGGGGTTTCAGATAGCCGTGCCGCTGGTGCTGGTTGCGCTTGATGATGCCGATCACCTTGCCGAAGCCCTGCGCGCCCGTGGTGGCGTGGCCCGGCCCGATTGACTTGCGAAAGGAAGAACCGATGGAACGCTCTTTGACAATGGTTGCGCTGTTTGCCGCGCTGATTGCGGTGCTGGGGCTGTTTCCCAGCTTCATGCTGTTTACCGGCGTGCCGATTTCGGCGCAAAGCTTTGGCGTCATGCTCTGTGGTGCGGTGCTGGGCGCGCGCAAGGGGGCGCTGGCGGTGCTGTTGTTCCTGCTTCTGGTGGCGCTGGGGTTGCCGCTTCTGGCTGGCGGGCGCGGCGGGCTGGGGGCCTTTGTCGGCCCGACCTCGGGCTTCCTTTATGGCTTTCCGGTTGCGGCCTTCGTCACCGGCTGGATCGCGCAGAACTGGCGCGGCGTCAGCCTGACGATCTCGGCTGCGGCGGGGGCGCTGATCGGCGGCGTTGGCGTGCTTTACGCCTTTGGCGCTGCGGGCATGATGCTGGTCATTGGCCTGTCGCTCCCCGAGGCCGTGGCCGCGCTGGCCGCCTTCATCCCCGGCGATATCATCAAGGCAGTAATCGCCGGTGTCGTCACCGGCGCGATCTACCGCGCGCGGCCCGGCTTTGTGCTGACGCGCTGACTCTGACCTCTGAAAGGACACGCTCATGCTTGATACCCAGACGGAACTCCGCTCGCTTCTGAAAGACCCTTCGCTGCTGGAAACCCGCGCCTTTGTGGCGGGCGAATGGGTCGATGCAGACAACGGCGCCACCTTCCCGGTGCGCAACCCCGCACGCGGCGACATCATCGCCGAAGTGGCCGACCTGACGCGCACCGAAGTGGCCCGCGCCATCGCCGCAGCCGAGAAGACGCAAAAGGAATGGGCCGCGCGCACCGGCAAGGAACGCGCGGCGGTGCTGCGCAAATGGTATGACCTGATGGTGGAAAACGCCGACGATCTGGCCGCGATCCTGACCGCCGAGATGGGCAAGCCCCTGCCCGAAGCACGCGGCGAGATCCTCTATGGCGCGGCCTTTGTCGAGTGGTTCGGCGAAGAGGCCAAGCGCGTCTATGGCGAGACGATCCCGGGCCATATGCGCGACAAGCGCATCACGGTGCTGAAACAGCCGATCGGGGTTGCGGCCTCGATCACACCCTGGAACTTCCCCAACGCGATGATCGCCCGCAAGGTGGCCCCGGCGCTGGCGGTGGGCTGCGGCTTTGTTGCGCGACCGGCGGCGGAAACCCCGCTTTCGGCGCTGGCCATGGCCGTTCTGGCCGAACGCGCAGGGGTGCCCAAGGGCGTGCTGTCGGTGGTGACGTCATCACGCGCTTCGGATATCGGCAAGGAGTTCTGCGAAAACCCGGTCGTGCGCAAGCTGACCTTCACCGGTTCGACCGAGGTGGGACGCATCCTGCTGAAACAGGCCGCCGATCAGGTCATGAAATGCTCGATGGAGCTGGGCGGGAATGCACCGTTCATCGTCTTTGACGACGCCGATCTGGACGCCGCCGTCGAAGGCGCGATGATGTCGAAGTTCCGCAACAACGGCCAGACATGCGTCTGTGCCAACCGCATCTATGTGCAGGCCGGAGTTTATGACATCTTCGCCGAAAAGCTGCGCGCGGCGGTGGAAAAGCTCAATGTCGGGGATGGTCTGAAAGAGGGCGTCACCACCGGTCCGCTGATCAACAATGAGGCGGTCGACAAGGTTGAAGAGCATATCAAGGATGTGCTTGACCACGGCGGCGCGGTGCTGACCGGTGGCAAACGTCACGGGCTGGGTGGCAGCTTCTTCGAACCCACTGTGGTGACCGGCGTCAACCAGTCGATGAAGGTGGCAAAAGAAGAAACCTTTGGCCCGCTGGCGCCGCTTTTCAAGTTCGACACCGAGGAAGAAGTGATCGGCTACGCCAATGACACGATCTTCGGCCTGGCCTGCTATTTCTACGCGCAGAACGTCGGCCGCATCACCCGCGTCCAGGAAGCGCTGGAATACGGCATCGTCGGTGTCAACACCGGCATCATCTCGACCGAGGTTGCGCCCTTTGGCGGGGTCAAGCAGTCAGGGCTGGGCCGCGAAGGTTCGCACCACGGAATCGACGATTATCTGGAACTGAAATACATCTGCCTGAGCATCTGAGCAGATCGCAATGAAGAACGGCCCGGATATTCTCCGGGCCGTTTTTCCAAAAGCTGTTCTGTTGGCTTCAATCCGTCAGCGCACGATAGCCGCCGTGCCAGTAAATCAGCCCGGCCTGCGGGTCATTGGACCGAATCTCGCGGACCCGACCGATGACGATGGAATGCGTGGCGCGGTCGATCATTTCCTCGACCGTGCAATCGAGCGCTACCGGGGCATCGGCCAGAAGCTGCGCACCGGTCGCCGCCGTGACCCAGTCAGCCCCCTCGTAGCGCGCGGCCCCCTTCACCCCGCCAAAACCCGAGAACCGTTCGGCGACCGGCTGGTGATGGGCCGCAAGGGCGTTCACGCCAAAGAACCCGTAGCGGCCCAGCAACGGCCAGCTTGATGAATTGCGGTTCACGCAAACAAGCACCAACGGCGGGTCGGCCGAAAGCGAGATGGCCGAGGTAACGACCAGCCCTGACAGATCGTCGCCCTGCCCCACGGTAATGACGCTGACCGAGCCGACGAAATGGCGCATCGCACCGAGAAAGGCGGGCTTGTCCGGCCCCGAATCGGGCCGGACATTGTCTTGCTGATTGCTCATTCCGCTGCGGCCCGCGCCATGCGCGGCGTGCGGATACCGGCCTGCTCCAGCAGCGGCAGGACATTGTCGCGGAAATAGGGGAACTCTTCGGCATAGTCGATGAACGACAGCGTGGTGCCGGCAAAGCCCGCTTTGTGCAGCGACAGGATGCCCTCGGCCACCTGTTCCGGCGTGCCGATCAGCGGGAAACCACCGTGACCCGCTGCGAAACGGTCGCGGATCAGCTTCATCAGATCATGCGGGAAGCTGTGGGCATGGGCGAACTGCAAGCGGATCAGGTTGTCGACGGCCTCCCAATCGGCGTTGTCATCGGCGGTGTGCTTGAGATAGTCACGCGCCTCTTTCTCGGTCGGGCGGCAGATGACATGGCTGAAGGTCAACACATCGACCTTGCGGTTCTTGGCATCGGCCTGCGCCTTCAGTTCCTTGATCTCCTCGACCGAACGATCCAGGTCAATCGCCGGGGTGAACAGGAAATTCGCGTTGTCGGTGGCAAATTCACGGCCCTGGGGCGAGCCTGCGGCGTTGATGATCGGCACCGCGCCCCGCAGCGGGCGCGGATCGCCCTTGACGTGCTTGAGATTGAAATGCTTGCCGTTCCAGTCGAAATATTCGGTCGAGGACCAGAGCTTGCGGATCACATCGAACCATTCCTGCGCGTATTCGTAGCGGCTTTCGTGATCGTCGGGCAGGTTCAGACCAAGCGCCTCGTATTCCGGCTTGTTCCAGCCAGCGACGATGTTCAGCCCCGCACGGCCCTTGCCCACCTGATCGATGGTGGCGATCTGCTTGGCGACAACAACCGGATGGTTGGCCGAGGTGTGGATGGTTGCGAACACGGCGATGTTCTGCGTCGAGGCCAGCAGCGCCGAGGCCCAGGTCATGGTTTCCAGCACGCCGCCGTGAAAATCGGTCTCGCCGCCGTAGCCGATCCAGCGGGCGATCGGCAACATGAAGTCGATCCCGGCCTCATCGAGCATCTTCGCCAGGCGGAGGTTGTTATCCCAGGAGTTTTCCCAGCGCTCCGGCACTTTTGTGACCGACATGCCCGAAGAGCAGTTGGAGGAAAAAGTACCAAGTTTGAATGCGTTACCGTCAAGCATGGGGTTATTTGTCATGAGTCACTCCCTTTATGTTAGATTTTACAATAGACTTTCTATCAAATAATAATGTTGTTTTCAATTGCATTTTATCGCAACTATACTACGCCTTCAGGAGGGTCCGATGAGCGAACGGAAAAGCAAGCGCGATCAACCGGATAAGCCCCGGCCCGAATTTGACCAGCGTTGGCACCTGGCGCAGAAATCCGGCGAGATCGAATTCACCGAACTGGAATTCGCCCTGATGCGCACCTATGAGGGATTCGCACGCTGGCAGTCGGAATGCCTGTCCAGTGTGGTTGATCTGGCGGCCTCGGGCGCGGAAAACGCAATGCTGCACATCATCCGCATGAACGACCGGCCCAAGACGATCAAGGATCTGGCGCGACTGACAAACCGCGATGACGTGCCAAACATCCAGTACAGCCTGCGCAAACTGATCGCGGCCGGGCTGGTGGAACGCAAGGGATCGGGGCGCGCGGGGGTGACCTATGAGGTGACCGAGGAAGGACGGCGGGTGACGGATGATTATGGCGCGCTTCGCCAGCGTCTGCTGATAGAAGCCATCGATTCCGTACCCAATATCCACGAGCGGCTGCGCGAAGCCACGCGCACCCTGAACCTGTTGTGTGGAATATATGAAGAGGTATCGCGCGTAGCAGCGACGCATCGGCGCGGCTGAAGCCGGATGCTTGGCAAACCGGGCGGAAGGGGGCGTTGCCCCCTCTTGGCCTGACGGCCAATTCACCCCCAGGATATTTCTGAACAGATGAAGGGCGCCCGATGCGTTCAGGCACCCTGCCGGATCAGAGTGGTTGCAGACGGTGGAAGCGCGATTGCTCGAACATCAGTGCCTCACCGTCGCCGTGGTGGATTTCCGTGATCCGGCCGATGAACACCTGATGGCTGCCAGCCTCCATCGAATCCGTCACCTCGCAGGAGAAGGCAACGCGGGCATTGCCCAGAACCGGCAGGCCGCGCTGATCCTCGACCCAATCGCCCGCGGCGAACTTGTCCTCGCCCGTCACTCCGCCCGCACCGGCGAAACGCATCGCCAGTTCGTGCGAGGGGTCGGGCAGAAGGTTCACGTTGAATCGACCGGTCGCAGCGATGCCCGCACAGGTGCCGGTCTTGCGGTTAACGCAGACCAGGAGGCTGGGCGGCTCGGCGGTGACCGAGCAGACGGCAGTCGCGGTGATCCCGCGCCGCTCTTCCGGCACGCGGGTGGTGATGATCGTCACCGCCCCCGGAAAACGGCCCATGGCGGCGCGGAACTCGGCGGGATCGACAGCCATGCCCATCGCCCTCAAGCCGCCTTCAGCTCGGACAGATAGGCCTGCGCGGCGTCCGGATCGGCGAACCACGGGAAGAAGTCGCGCGGGTCATCGAAGCCGTTGGCCATCCGGTGCGCCAGTTTCGGAATGGCACCGGCGTTGCCCATGATGTCCAGCACATGCGGCGGCGGCGGCGCGAGCATCGCGTTGGTCCAGCCGACGACCCATTGTGCGTAATCCCAGTAGGCATCGAATGTGCCCTGCATCCAGGCGGCATCAAACGGCCGGTCACCATGGTCAAGTATGCGCTTGAGGTAGACGCGCGCAGCCTTGGCCGCGTTGTTCGAGCCCTGCCCGGTGATCGGATCGTTGAGGCAGACCGCATCGCCCAGCCCCAGCACAAGCGCACCCGAGGGCAGTGTGGCGACCGGCTTGCGCACCGTCGGCGGGAAGCGGCCTGCAAGGATGCCGTTGTCATCGGTAAGCTGGATATCGCGGCAGCGCGCGGCTTCCCAAGGCAGGAAAGTATCCAGGATCTCTTTGGATTTCGCCAGATGCTGTTCAGGCGATTTGATATCCCCCCAGCAATCCATCGGCCCGCCCGGAACGCCCTCGAACACCATCATGTGGCAAGGCCCGGTGGTGGTAAGGCCCGGAAAGACGAAATATTCACCCACGCCGGGGATCAGGTTGAAATTCACCGCCGAATGCTCAGGGCGCGGGGTCATGCCGGTGACATAGGTCAGGGCCAGCGCGCGCTGGGGCTTGTCATAGGGTGATTTCTCGGCGTCGCGCTCGAACATGCGGCCGATTTCGCCCTTGCCCGAGGCCACGATCACCAGATCATCCTCGCGCGCATACAGTTCCATATCGCTGATGCCGGCCTCCTTGATGACCAGCCGCCCGCCCAGGCGTTCGAACTCGGCCAGCCAGCCCGGAAACTTCACGCGCTGATCGACCGCAAAGGCGTTACGATCAAGCCGCCCCACCCAGTCGATCGCCTTTTCGCCGGGCACTTCGGGATGCGGCACGGTAAAGGCGATCCCCTCGACCGGCGGGCACAGTTCGGTCCAGAAATCGATGCCCAGATCGCGCTCGGCCTGAATGGAATCGCCGAACATGCACTGGCTGGACATGATCTTGCCCTGCGCGATGTCCTCGGCGGTGCGGTTTTGCACCACGCGCACCTGATAGCCCTTTTTCAGCAACCCCAGCGCCACCATAAGCCCTGACTGGCCGCCACCGATGATGGTGATCTTTCTCATTATCGTATACTCCCCTGAGTTACCGTCTTGTTATTCCATGAGTTTCGGGATGGCCGGAACATTCTGCTCCGGGCCCATGGCGGTATAGCCGCCGTCCACGCGGATATCGGTGCCGGTGATGAAGCTGGCCTCGTCCGAGCACAGGAACAGGACCGCGCTGGCCACCTCTTCGGGGTTGCCGGTGCGGCCAAGCAGATGGAAGGGCGCCGCCACGGCGTCGGTTTTCGCGCGGTTGCCTTCGGTCAGCTGGTCCATGATGTTGGACCATGTCCAGCCGGGGCTGACAGCGTTTACACGGATGCCCTCGGGTGCGAGGTCCATTGCCTGATTGCGCGTAAGCTGAAGGATCGCGGCCTTGGAAACCGGGTAAAGCCAGCGACCGGTCTGCGCCACACGGCTGGAAATGGAGCCGAAATTGACGATCGCGCCCTTGTTGCGGGCCAGTTCGGCGCGCGCTTCCTGCATCAGCATGGCCGAGCCAACCAGATTGACATCAAGGCTTTCCAGCCATTCCGCACGGGTGGAATCGGCGCCGTTGTCGAGATAGGAGCACGCGACATTGACCAGGAAATCGATCCGGCCAAACTTATCCTTGGTGGCCTTGACCAGCGCGGCGATGTCCTCGTCCTTTCGCAGGTCGCAAGCTGTGAAGCCCACGCCATCAGCGACCATCGCTGCGCCCGTATCCGCATTGATATCGGCTACCATGACCTTCACCCCCGCCGCGCGGAACGCGTCGACGATCGCTTGACCGATCTTGGTGGCACCACCCGGAACGATGGCAACCTTGCCGTCAAGTCCTCGCATTTTTCTCTCCCTGATCTGGCATCTTTCGCCGCTCACTCTGCCAGCACGGGAGGGTGCGGCTATCCGCCACGCAACATGACTATCCGGAAAACGAAAAAAACTGACGCTTGCGCGGAAATTCGTGCGTTCGCATGTATCTTTGTGCTAGACTTCTCCATCATCCGGCAGGGAGGCTGGAATGGCAGTGAAGGAACAACCCGGCGCACCGCATGCGGGGCAGGCACCGCTTGCTGCCTATGCGCTGTTTCAAACCTGCGATCTTGACGAGGCGCGCGAGCGCGTTGCCTCCATCTTTTGCCCCCACCGGCTGGACCGGATCGGTCAGGGGCGCTTTCACGCGCGCCATCACCATCTGGCCGGTGACCGGATTTCGCTCAATTTCATCGACTATGGCGCGAAAACGCTGATCAGTCCGGGTTGCCTGCGCGATTTCTACCTGTTTCAGATGCCACTGGCCGGCGCCGCCGCCATCCATAACGGCGCCGACAGCTATTGTTCTGACCCGGCGCGCGCGGCGCTGCTGAACCCGCATCTGCCGACCACGATGATCTGGGGCGAGGGTTGCGCGCAGGTACTGTTGCGCATCGACCGGGTGGCGTTCAACGCGCATCTGGCGCGGATGCTTGGTCGCCGCACCGACCGGCCTCTGGCGTTCGCCGGCGCGTTTGATCTGACCGGGCCGCGCGGTGCGGCGATCCGGGCGCTGGTGCTGCATCTGGTGGCCGAGGCCGATGCCGGGCGTGTGGCGCTTGGCCATGGCAGCCTGATGGGTCGACAGATCGAGGCGGCGCTGATGACCGGCCTGCTTGAAGCGCACCGCCACAATTTCACCGATGCACTGCAACGCAACCATAGCGCCGATCTGGCGCCGCGCCTGGTGCGCCAGGCCGAGGAGCACATGCTCGCCCATATCGACCAGCCGCTTGCGCTTGATGATGTGGCCGAGGCCGTCGGCGTCAGTGCCCGTGCGCTGCAATATGCCTTCCGCCGGTTTCGCGACACCACGCCGATGGCTTTCCTGCGTCAGTCGCGGTTGGAGCGTGCGCACCGCGACCTGCAGAACGCGCGCCCCGGCGATACCGTGACCGAGATCGCCACGCGCTGGGGCTTCACCCATTTCGGGCGCTTCTCCGAGACTTACCGTGCGCGTTTCGGCTGCACGCCGCGCCAGACCCTGCGGGATGCAGCATTGGAACCTTTCACCGGCTAAGCCTTGCCCCTTGCTGATTTGCTTCCTAGGTTTGGCCCCTCAGGAGGCCGCCATGCACCATTTCTCACTTCTTGATCTGTCACCCATCCCCGAAGGCGGCACCCCTGCCGATGCGCTGGCCAATACCGCCGATCTGGCCCGCCATGCCGAAGCGCTGGGCTTTCACCGCTACTGGCTGGCCGAGCATCACAACATGCCCGGCATCGCCAGCGCCGCCACAGCGGTGGTGATCGGCCATGTCGCGGCAGCCACAAGAACCATTCGCGTCGGCGCGGGCGGGATCATGCTGCCCAACCACGCGCCGCTGATGGTGGCTGAGCAGTTCGGCACGCTGGCCACGCTGTTTCCGGGGCGCATTGATCTGGGCCTGGGCCGCGCACCGGGCACCGATGGCGTGACCGCGCGCGCCCTGCGCCGCCACATGGCCCCCGAAGACAGCTTTCCGCAGGATGTGCTGGAACTGATCGACTATCTGGGCAACGCGCCTGACAACGCGCCGGTGCGCGCCATTCCTGGCACCGGCACGCATGTGCCGGTCTGGATCCTCGGCTCCAGCCTCTATGGCGCGCAACTCGCGGCCTGGGCCGGGCTTCCTTATGCCTTTGCCTCGCATTTCGCACCCGGACTGCTGGATCAGGCGCTTGCCACCTACCGCCAGCAGTTCCGCCCCTCGAAGCATCTGGCCAAACCCTATGCGATGATCGCCGCCGGGGTCTTCGCCGCTGATACCGACGAAGAGGCGCATTTTCTGCGCTCCTCGCAACTGCTCGCTTTTGCCCGGTTGCGCACCGGCCGCCCCGGCCCCCTGCCGCGCCCGCGCGCGGATCTCTCCGATGAGATCCCGCGCCCGGTCATGGCCCAGGTCGAGGCCGCGCTTTCGGTCTCGGCAACCGGCGCCCCGGCCACAATCGAGCGCCAGTTGCACAGCCTCCTTGAGCGCTACCAGCCTGACGAACTGATGATCACCGCCGCCATTCATGACCCGGTAGCGCGGAAACGCTCCTTTACCCTCGCCGCCGAGATACTAAAGACCCTCGTCACCCCGGCCAAAGCCGCGTGATGCGCCTTCATCTTGCCTGAAAACACGCTGGGGGTGAATTGCCGCAGGCCAGAGGGGGCAAATCCCCCTTTCCCGCCGCCATCGGGCTATTCCGGCGGCTCGATTCCGTGCTTGCGCACGAAACGCATGAACAGCGGCACCTCCATAGCGACGAATGTCACCAGCGCGAAGACCAGCCAGTTGACCTCGACAACCAGCAGGCTGAACCGCACGCCCTGTCCCATGAACAGCGCAGCCGCTGTTCCCAGTGCCAGCACCGACACCGCCAGATCGCTCAGCGCCAGCGCCTTCAGGGTCTTGTGCCGCAATCCCGGCAGGATGAACAGATACGCCACCCCAAGGCATACCGCGTTGATCACGAGGATCTGAAACTCGGGCGCCATCATAACCCGTATATCGCGCTGAATTTTTCGTCCAGGTAGTCCAGCAGCGGCCCTTCATGCGGGGCAAATCCGCAGGCCAGTTCAATGGTCTGTGCCGGTTCCATCAGCGCGCCATGCACCTGAACCTTCTCGCGCAGCCATGCGGTTGCCCCGGAAAGGTCGCCCGCCGCCAGTTCCCCGTCCAGACCCGGACGGTCGCGCCGCAGCGCCTGCATCAGGCACCCGGCATAGACATTGCCCAGCGTATAGGTCGGAAAATAGCCGAACAGGCCCACCGACCAATGCACATCCTGCAACACCCCCAGCGAGGGCCGGTCCACCGTCACGCCGAAATCAGCCCTGAAGCGGTCATTCCATGCGGTCTCCAGATCGCCGGGCAGCAGATCACCGGCAATCAGCGCGCGCTCCAGATCGAAACGCAGCATGATATGCAGGTTGTATTGCACCTCATCGGCCTCTGTGCGGATGAAACCCGGCGTCACGCGGTTGACGGTCGCGTGAAAACGCTCGGCATCCCCCAGCCCCAGATCACCGAATTCGCTGCGCATCTTCTCGAACAGCCAGCCGGTGAAAGCGGCGCTGCGGCCCAGCTGGTTCTCGTAAATCCGGCTCTGGCTTTCATGCACCCCCATCGACACGCCCTGGCCCAGCGGGGTCAGCGCAAAGGCGGCATCGACGCTCTGTTCATAAGTGGCGTGCCCCACCTCGTGCAGTGTCGAATAGAGACAGTTGAACGGGTCGGTTTCCACAACGCGGGTGGTGATGCGTACATCCGAACCCGAGCCTGAAGAGAAAGGATGCACCGCCAGATCCAGCCGCCCGCGCGTGAAATCATAGCCATAGGTTTCCGCCAGCAGGCGTGCCAGCCGCAACTGCCCCTCACGGTGAAACTCGCCCTTGAGGGGCGCAGGCTGGTTCGGCGCGCCCAGCACCGCCTCGCGCAGCGCGACCAGACGAGGGCGCATCCGGTCGAATATGGCGCCGATCCCGGCAGCCGTGGCACCGGGCTCGTAATCATCCAGCAGCGCATCATAGAGATCACCCCCCGCCGCCAGCGCCGAGGCTTCCTCGCGCCTGAGCGCCAGAACGCGCTCCAGCCAGGGAAGGAAGGCGGGCAGATCGTCGCGCGCGCGGGCCTCGGCCCAGTGGCCCTGAGCCGCCGATGTAACGCGCGCGATCTCTTCGGCCAGCCGCGCGGGCACCTTGGTGTGGCGCTGATAATCGCGCCGGACATGACGCAGGATTGCCCGCGCAGGCTCGTCACCCGGCTCGGCCTTTTCCAGCCATTCGGCAATGCGCGGATCGGTGCGCCGGGCGTGCAGGACGCCCTCCAGCGCAGCCATCTCTTCAGCCCGCTGTTCGGCAGCGCCGCGCGGCATCATGGCTTCCTGATCCCAGCCCAGCCGGCCCATGACCTGCGCCAGTGCCTGTGTCTGGCGCTCATGCGCCAGCAGTTCGTCGTAAGCGCTCACGTGCGGCCCTTTCCGATGGTTGCCCCGTGCGGGTATTGCGCCAGAAACCGGGCGCGGATGATGAGGACGAACAGCACGACCGCCAGCAGTTGATGCGCAATCGCCAACGGCCAGGGCGCGCCATGCATGACAGTGACAATACCCAGCACGATCTGTGCGGCCATTGCCCCCAGCATCAGGTTGAACCCGGCCCGCGTGGCGCTGTAGGAACTGCGCCGCCCACGCGCCCAGACCACCAGGGCAAAGATCGCCAGCAGATAGCCCGATGTGCGGTGAATGAACTGCACCAGACCATCGTTTTCAAAGAAATTGCGCCACAAGGGCTGCAACTCGAACGCGGCGGGCGGAAAGATCTGCCCCGCCATCAACGGCCAGTCGGTATAGCCCCGCCCGGCGTCGATCCCGGCCACCAGCGCACCAAGAATGATTTGCAGAAAGGCGAAATGCATCAGGCCGGTGGACATCGAAAACAGCTTCGCCTCGCGCCCCCGCCGCGCCTGCAACAGCGCGGCTTCCGACCGGCCCAGCAGCAGCGCATACCACGCAATCAGGCCCAGAATGATGAACGCCAGCCCGAGATGCACGGCCAGCCGGTATGACGCGACGGCCACCATCCCCTCACCCAGCCCCGAGGACACCATCCACCAGCCGATCGCCCCCTGCGCGCCCCCCAGCGCGCCCAGACCCAAAAGCCGCCCGGTCCAGCCCGGCGGGATCCGGCCACGCAGCCAGAACCACAGAAAACCCAGCCCCCAGACCAGCCCGATGAACCGGCCCAGCTGCCGGTGGCCCCATTCCCACCAGTAGATGAACTGGAACTCGCCCAG